>Ga0123342_1010244_pt1 | contig 10827 bp, 10 predicted proteins | sample Turbeawhitnodule_FD_89960 | JGI IMG/M metagenome (GOLD analysis project Ga0123342, IMG submission 89960) | Root nodule microbial communities of legume samples collected from Mexico - Turtle bean Mexico white nodule | ecosystem: Host-associated > Plants > Roots > Nodule | place: Mexico: Nepantla... | reverse complement strand
TACTATAACGTTTACATCGTAATCCATACTGAAAATTTGTTTCTAACGTAAAAAAAAAAAAAAAAAAAAAAAAATTAAAAATTTTTTTTTAAAAAAAAAAAAAAAAAATAAAAAAAAAAATAAAAAAAAATTATTTTTTAAATTAATATTAATAAATTTTTTTTTTATTTTTATTTTAAATTAATTTTTAAAAATATTTTTATTTAAAGTTTTTTTTTTATTTTTTTTTTAATTTTTTTTTTTTTTTTTTTTTTTTTTTACTTCTCAAATGTTGATTGAAAAATTTTCTTAATTGACACTAAGAACAAAAAAATTCAAGCTAAAATTGATCAAAAAAGTTCTCAATCGATACTACAAAAATAATTTAACCAACTAACTTTTAACAACAAACATTAGTGTTGTCTATTAAAACCAACTAATATAAATATTAAAAAAAACAATAATTACGAGAGTAAAATAAAGTTGACACCCACTGAAAAAAAAGATTGCTTATAATTATCAAGAAAATCATGATTAATATTGACCGTGAAATAATGATAACCTACAACTAATTAATAATGTCAAACAAAATATAAATTATATTAATGTGAGAGGAATTTAAGTTGAGAAAATTCTAACTATCATCAATTAAGAAATAACTACAACTTCAACTAACATTAATATAAAAAACTTTTAGATAACATAAAAAAAAAATAATGCTTAAAATTAGTCTTTCTTTGATAAAAGAAAAACATAATGTTGGAAATTACTTTCATATAATAATGAAATAACTTTAATCATTTTAATAAAAATGAACTATAATTCATTATATTTTAAGAGATCTTCACGAGATCAATAATAAAATGATATCTAGTTGAAAATGCACGACTTCAAAATAGATGTTTCAATACTAGCTAAGCTAATAACCCTTCAACCAAATAAAAAATTAAGATAATTAAATTTAAAAGTATAAAGAATCTTAACTTCTTACATTAATGTGAATTTGAAATTCCCAAATTTAGGTAATCATTTCTTAATCTATCGTTTTCAACAATAATAAACTATCACAAAAGTTTGTTACGTATTAAAATTAGTTATATTTTTGTATTCTAAGTAGAATTTAAATTTAAAATGAGACGTAGAAATATCGTGGCAGATGTAGAAAAAAAAATACGTTAAAATAATGGATAAAGTTAAGAAAAATATGTAAAAAAATACTCTTAAAATCTGTTTAGTTTGTGATGTTTGAACAACAAATATTTTTCAAGGTCATACTTACTCAATTGACACTTTATTGATGAGAGTTGAAAAGTGATAAATGAAATTTTTAATTTTGGTCAATTGAAACAATCATAGAGGAAATTTTCATGACATTGTGTTTACACTTTTAATTTTATTGTTTGACAAACTAGAAAAAATGTTAAATGTGATAAATATCACAATGAAATATAGTTATGATTGGTTTGTAATGTGATTATAAGATTAACAAAATATACTCTTTTAACACTTAAAAAGAATAATAAAATCTAAAAAAACCTTTGAAATTTCCAAAACTTATAGATAATAATTATAAAAATTAATTATCTTTTAAAAAAAATGAATTTTGTTTTGAAAATTATCATAATGGATAACAAAAACTATTTACGACTATGGGAAAGTCATGACTTGTAAGCACAACTTCATTTAGAAGTTGTCATGGTAAAACACGACTTAAGGTGAGACCTAAGACAAAAATAGAAGTCGTGCTAATTTTGCACAACTTTAGTGTATTTTTTTCTAGTTAAAAATCATGTTCCATGTCCACAACTTCAATTAAGATGTAATTTGAGGTCAATGTATTTTCATATAAATTGTGTGGGTGTAAACTTTAGAGTAAAACAAAAACAACTAAAATCATACATATGTGTAACATCTTGAGTTGTTTTTTTGTTTTACATTGAAATCATGTTACACCTACACAAAATCATTCTGTCCTACAACGACAAAATTGTGATTTAGTCCCACAATTTCATCACATGTAATGCCATCAAGTGTCACAACTTCTTTACATATGAAGTTGTCCTTGTTAATTTCGAAGTCATTTTTAATATGTGCATGCATACATGTAATAAAAGAAAAAAGTAAGAAAGACATGGATATAAGGAAGAGAAGAGTTTTTATACAATTTGTAGATAAATGAGGGAATTGGTTTTTATCTTCACCAAACATGTCAAACCTTGAAATATGTTGTAACTAAAATAAACTATTAACTCAAAGTATATATTTTTTTTAATAAATGCTTAAAATTTATAAAAACCATTTTGATAATCCCAACAATACTAAATATAATTGTACTTGTTTGCAATGAAACAAATTTTCAAATACATACCCAAATAATGTATTCTTTCAACTCAATGGTCAAAGGAAGTAAATGAGTTATGACATGTGTTTTATGGTTTCTTTTGCTATAACACAATCTAAAATACGTTAATAGGGTTTGTTGGATAGGTTTAATGATGTGATTGGATTGTCATCAAGAAGTGGAGCTACGAGATGAAATTAATGTGAAAACAACTTAAGACATAAACACGAATTTCATGTTGATGAACTTGTTATACACCAAGTTAAACTCCTTTATTATCTTGTTAATCCACTACGATGTAGAGGAAGTTTTTGGTGTGGGGTTGGAACCATGAGGACTCAACCATCATCCACTACCTTTCGCTTCTTCTCCATGTTCAACATCGTGTGCACAAAAAAGTTTGACACTTCAGGGTGTGAGAGTAACTCATCAATTTTCTCTACGTCAGCAATGGTCGCATCCAATGTGTTATTTGTGTTTGCCATGTCAGCCAACACCGAGGCATAGGTGGGTGCTGCAAGGACGCAAAAAAAAAAAAAAATCAAATGTGAGTCATATAGGTGTAACACGACTTCATTTCTTAACAAAAACAAGTGGAGTTGTCACACCTATGAAAACATTTGCACAACTTCAATTATTTTATTTTGCACTAAAGTCGTGCCATGCCCACACAACTTTTATGAAAATCATATATTACACCTTAATTAAAGTCTTGAACATTAAACACAATTTTTTGGCCAAAATAAATTATACTAAGTCGTGCAATCTAACACGACTTTTGCCTTTTACTTACATCGTCCTCAAGTCATGCTCTACCATGACAACTTATTCTAAATGAAGTTGTGCCTACGAAACACAACCCACTTATAGTTGTAAATATATTTTTTGGTCCATTCTAGTAATTTTTAAAATGTTATGCTAATTAAAAGAGAAAACTAGAAATAACTTGTTGAAAAAAAAATCAATAGAAAGAAAACAACTTTGGATATAAAAAAATAAATTAAAAAATCAGTTAAAATATAGTACCTCCTTGTATTTTAGAGATATTTCCAAAGTTAAAAAATATTTTATAAAATATTTCTATACAAAATTATATATTTTAACATACGGAGACAAAGTTAACAAAGTGATGAAAAATTTCAAAATGTTGTTTAGGAAATATGTAAATCATTTCCCCATCCCTATTATTTTTATTTTCCAACCACTTAGTGAATTTATTTTATTGTCTTGATTAAACAACGGAGGGCAAGACTAAGATAAAAGATTATTCCTCTAAGTTTAGTTTTGTATACTTAGTCTTTATGGTTTTTTATTTTAATAGTTAATTAAGTTTAGTACATTGCAGAATTTAAAAATGTAACAAATTGATTTTAGATTTGTTGTTGAAAAAAGCAAAATAAATGTTTATTAGGATAAATCAATAATACAAAATGATGTCATTGAAGACTTTCATATACTTCCATGTGAAAATAAATAAATTCTCTATACTCTTTATAATATTACAAGATGTCCTTAGTATTTTCATTATAAGCACTAGTGGGAACACATTCACATTGTTTATTTTTTAGTTTTACTATTATTATGTGTATATTTATATTTATTTAAATAAAATATATATTTATGTGTATCTGTATGTATGAGAGACACAGAGAGCATGAGAGACACAAAGAATATTAGAGCTATGTTATTGAGTTTCAAGAGTTTTGAGGAATAAGAGATATAAAGTGAGAAAGAGAGAAGAGAGAAAGAACCGTGTTAAAATAAAATAAATTAAAAAATTCAATTTGGAAAGCAACAAATCATGTGAAAATTGAAGAAATGAATATATATTTAAAAAATTTAAGTTAAAAAAAAATTTATTCTACTTTTAAATCTGCTAACTGTTTTAATATGTTATTGAAAAAATAGAAAATGACGCAATTTACATAATATAATAATTAAATTAAATTTTAATATAAAAATAAAATAAGAAAATATTTCAAAGTCAGGAAAACATCTTATATATATAAGTATAGATATATATATTTATGTTTAATATTTAAATACATATCTATTTAAATTCATAATATTTAAAAAAACCAAATGATAAGAAAGATAACAATTAAACTAAATGATAGGGAAGAACTAAACCAAATGATAAGAAAAGATAAAAAACTATAATTTACAAGAGAGATAGAATATATAAAAAAAAAGATGATTTTTTACATAACTGTTTTTTACAAATGACAGTATATTAATTTTAAAAATAAAAAAACAATTTTTAATTAACTATAAAAATAATTAGTTATTTAATAAATATTTAAAAGATAGGAAATAATTAAAATATAAAAATAAAATAATAAAATAAAATATTAATAAAGATAAAATATAAACAAATTTGTGTATAAAAAATTAGTTATAATGGAAAATCTTTATATATATAGATTAGAAAGTAAATTTGTAATAATCATTACAAATATTAGATAGTAAAATTTTAATAAAGGTAAACATGTACGTACTAAATATATAATTTCTATGAATCTTCATGATCACTTGCACATGTTAATTCTTACTCAAAATTACTTATACAAATTTAAAATTATTTCTCCTTACTTATACACACCATCATTGTTTTAAAATATAATTAATAAAAGAAATAATAAATTTTACAATTTAGTATTTATAATTCTAAAGAATATTTTTTCTACATAAAAGATATAAAAATTTAATCAATTTTATCACAAAAATCTATTGTGAATTTAATTTATCATACTTTTGTATTGAAAAAATATTAAATTAAAAAACTATATATATATAAATAAATAATTTAACAACAATATTTGTTATTGACATTACCAAATTTTATTGCGTTCTCATTGACTAATAAGTGAGATTTGTATTTTTTTTTTGATTTTGTGAAGATAAAGGTAATCACAGTATTTAAATTAATCAAATAAAGATAAAAACAACGAGTAGGTTTTCGTGCATTGTACAACGTTGCCGCCATTATCGTTCTAAAATCGAAGCCGATAAACCCTAAACCTCACCAGACAGTGGTGGCAGAGTTCGGCCACCTCTTTCAATGGCCGTCAACGACGCCGATCAATCCAACAGGGCTCACAGGACCCGCCAATCCGGTTCCAAATCCGCCAAGAAGAAGAGTAAGAAGAAGCAGAATCAGGATGACGGAGGAGAGGATCAGAAACACCAAAACCCTAAGGCATTCGCCTTTTCTTCCTCCAACAAAGCCAAGCGGTTGCAATCACGTACCGTCGAGAAAGAGCAGCGCCGCCTTCACGCTCCCATCATTGACCGCTCCTACGGCGAAGTCGCACCATACGTCGTCGTCGTGCAGGGTCCTCCTCAGGTGCTTATTGTTCTCTTCTATTTCACTATAATTTAACTCAACTTTGTGCTTGCATCATATATCAATCCTGTATTGATTGGTGTGTTTGGTTTGATTTCAGGTTGGGAAGTCACTTCTGATTAAATCTTTGGTTAAACATTACACGAAACATAATTTGCCCGATGTTCGAGGTCCAATTACTATTGTGTCAGGTCTGGGATTATTTTTATCTACATTGCTTCTATCTGTACCTTTACTTGTGTGTGTTTCACTATTTCTCTGCACTTAGTTAACGGTGTTTTTTGTTTCACCTGTCAGGAAAGCAAAGGCGGGTGCAGTTTGTGGAATGTCCGAATGATATCAATGGCATGATAGACGCGGCGAAGTTTGCTGATCTAGCGCTTCTTCTCATAGATGGGAGTTATGGGTTTGAAATGGTGAGTTGTTTGTGAATGACGATAGGGTTGTCCACGTGTAGTGGTGCTATTGTGTGATTTTGATGAATTTGGTTTGGCATCGTTTTATAAAATAAGGATGATGTTTTTTTATATTTACTTTTTTTGTAGGAAACCTTTGAGTTCCTAAATATATTGCAAGTTCATGGGTTCCCAAAGGTCATGGGCGTTCTCACCCATCTTGATAAATTCAAGGATGTGAAAAAGTTGAGGAAAACAAAACAAAGACTTAAACACCGGTTTTGGACAGAGATATATGATGGCGCTAAACTATTTTACTTATCAGGCCTAATTCATGGAAAGTAAGTTGTTAGAAGAAATCTGTTTTGTTACTATACAATTTCTTCTTTTGCTTCTGCATTTTAATGCTTAATAGTGTTTACTAGGCCTTGTTAGTAGTTTTTTCTTTTAAATACTGACTTTCCTTAATTTAATAGGTATGTTAAGCGGGAAGTTCACAATCTTGCTCGATTTATTTCAGTCATGAAGTTTCATCCTTTATCTTGGCGAACTTCCCACCCTTATGTTTTAGTTGATCGTTTTGAAGACATCACTCCTCCTGAAAAAGTGCACTCTAATGATAAATGTGATAGAAAAGTCACCCTTTATGGTTATCTTAGAGGATGTAATTTGAAAAAGGGCAATAAGGTGTGTTTAGCAGTTCAAGTATATTATTTTCTTTTCCTGAAACTAAATTCATTAGAATCTAGCGCTTTTTGGTAGAGTGCACATAGCGTCCTCGATTGATACTTAAGATGGTTCCTCATCTCATGGTTAGCTCAAAGTTCGCACTGTTATCTTGCCTTGACATGAACAAATTCATGCTTTATCTGTTGGTTTGATTTCAGTATACTGATTGTTAACCAATTAGCTGAAGGGGATAAATAATTTAAATGTAACTGTGATCTTAAATCCTAATATCTGTGTATCTAAAATTTCATGCTAATTTTGCTTAAATTTAATTTCAAAATATCTTCATTTATTTTATACATGTTTTTCAAACTACTAATTACTATTTATTTTCTACTTATACACTATATTAACCATTCCCCCTGCTGAAAAATCTCCTTCCTTCTCCACAAGAGATTTGAATGTATATATTACATAAAAAGGAATTCAGTTAGTCACTGGATTCACTGTTTTAGTTTGGTGCATGCTAGAAGTGTTTGATCAACTTAAACTATCTGTTTAGAGAAATACAGTTATGAGATGGTAATTGAAGTATTATGTTTACGTGCCCTCAAATATTGGTAGTCTAACCAGTGTTTTGGATTTTGGAAATCAGGTACACATAGCAGGAGTGGGTGATTATAGCTTAACTTGTATTACTGCTTTACCCGATCCTTGTCCTCTTCCATCTGCTGCAAAAAAGAAAGGACTGCGGGATAAGGAAAGATTATTCTATGCTCCTATGTCTGGACTTGGGGATCTTTTGTATGACAAAGATGCTGTATACATAAATATTAACGACCACCTTGTTCAATTCTCAAAAGTTGATGGTGAAAACTCTGCTATGACAAGCAAAGGTCTCTTGTTAGTTTCCTTTCCTTCATGTATTTCATCCCTGTTCATTAAATCATATTGTGGTCATATGGTGGAAGAATAAATATATTTTGATTATTTTATCATTGTCTGTGAAATCATATTATGATCATATGGTGGCGGTTCCTTTGATAGAAAGTTGAGGTATTCTGCTGGTTTGTAACTTTTATCATTATATCTTATTGCGATCATATCATATGACACCAGTTATCCATGGTACTTGTTTTTTACCTGCATCATTTTAACACAATTACCCATTATACTTTTAGGTTATATTGTGCATAACTCAATAGTGTTTTTGTTTCACTTTTCTGATTTCTTCCTTGTTTTGAACAGTTTATTTATTAAACTTTTATCTCATATGCTTTTGACAGGAAAGGACAGAGATGTAGGAGAGGTTTTGGTGAAATCACTACAGAATACCAAATACTCTATCAATGAAAAGCTGGAGAACAGCTTTATCAGTCTTTTTGGTGAAAAGCCTAAAGTATCATCAGAAGCTCTCGCTGATGCACATGGCACAAACAATGATGTAGAACAGACTGAGGCTGTTATAAACTCAAAGGATTTGGATGGTTCAGAATCATCTGATCAGGATGAAGAGGACACCTTGAAAGAAAGTGAAGCTTCTGGTTCTGACGATGAAGATTCACCAAATAGTAATTCTTTGAATGGAGACCAAATACAAGAACATATTGAGTTTCATGATGGAAGACGAAGGCGGAGAGCAATATTTGGAAATGATACTGATCAAAGTGATGTGATGGTAAGCTTTAAGCAATTTTGTTTATTTTTTGGTCACACAACTCATGCCTCACATAAGGGAAATATCATAGATTGTGTTACTGTCATTCCTTTTTCATTTTTCTAATTCCTACGTATCTTGTTTATATGAGGTCAGGCTTATATTATACTGAATTGTTATCCAAGCTAAAACTCATTGAATTACTGACTGCTGTTTGAATATAATTATTTTCCCTTTTGTTTCATGTGATATGTATGTCAATTTGCATTGAAAATGCTCTATTGTGACACTCAATTTCAAACTGATTTTGTTGATAGGATTCAGAAGGAGACGAGGATGGTGTTGCCAGTGATGATGATCTTGCATCTTCTGATTCAGAATCTTCAGAAGAAGAGGCGGAAGATGATAACATTGACACAAATGGTGCAGTTTTCCTCATGTTATTGTTAAGATTTATGTCTTCTGTTCTTGTCTGGCTATATTGTATCTGATATTAATTGCTATAAATCAGTAACTTGTTACTGAAACTAGAGTCTTTATATCTTTTCTGACTTCTCTTCATTTTCTCATAGAAGATGGCATGGGTAATGTTTCCAAGTGGAAGGAATCTTTGGCAGAAAGAACTCTCTCATGGAAAGTTCCTGGCTTGATGCAACTTGTGTATGGGGAATCTACTAATAATTCAATCACTACAAACACACAGAATGATAATAGTGGAGACGAGGAAAGTGATGATGACTTTTTTAAGCCCATAGAAGAACTGAAAAAGGTTTGTCCGTTACTACCTTGTCAGGACATGTACCAAATTGCTCATTTAATTATTGCCTGCCTGTCTAGCAATGTTTTTTCCTTTAACGATTTTTAGAAACACCACATTTGAAATGTACATGTTGGTATTTCTTAAAAACCCTTTTTTAAATTTGTTACTTTGTTAGCCCTCAAAGTATGTTATTGTTTGCTACATGAACTAAGCAATTGTGTTTGTGCCTTTTGTCTTCAAAATATATAGCAAAACATGAGAGATGGATTGGATGATGATGGAGTGGTCAACACTGAGGATTGTTCCAAGTGTGCACAATTTGTGAATCAGAGATGGGATGAGGAGATTCGGAACCGCTTTGTGTCTGGCAATTTGGCAAAAGCTGCACTCAGAAATGCATTACAATCAGCTAATACTGAAGGAGAAAATGATGATGTCTATGGTGACTTTGAAGATTTGGAAACAGGAGAAAAACATGAGAATTATCGAACAGATGATGCTGCAACAACACTCAAGGGAGATGAATTGGAAGCTGAGGAGCGGAGGCTTAAGAAACGTGCTCTCCGTGCAAAATTTGATTCTCAATATCCTTTTTTTCTCTCCATATATACTTATTGAACATGAACAGTTACTATTAATCCACACCCTCATCTGAAAAAGTTCATTTATAACTTTAAGATTTGATTTCTGATTTTGGTAGAATCATATCTTTAAATTCCATACATAGCTTGTCTTATTCAAAGGTTAACAACCCTTCCACCAACATGCACAGTCACGAAATAAAAATTCCATAGGACTAGAAAATAGATTACCAATTTATGCCATACTTTAATAATGCTGTCTTACAATTGTCCTAATGGTGGAGCCTCTTTGGGTTATGGTCCACTTCCATCCCTGCCAAAACTTGATGTCTTTCACATGAATAAGGGTCCAATCCAAATCAGTGATGAATGGTCCACATAGAAAACTTCATCAAGGCCCTTTGCCCTAAACTTTTGGGTAATGATATGGATCTAATGTCTCAGGCATTGGTATGATAATGATGTGAAATGTGAAGACACTGACTCATTAGTCTAATGTGTGATGCTGACTTTAGCAAATTGTTGGGTGCAATATGGTACTGTATTTTGTTACCTTAATTCCGTTATTTACATTTGATGAGGACCCTGGGTCACCAGAGGAAGACACTGGTAATGAAAGTGAACACAAGTTCCAGCGTGGTCAAGCTAATGAAAGTAGCTATTTTGACAAGGTAAATTGCAAACATTAGGTGTCAACTACCACATTCTATTATGGCTAATACGTGTTGTTTTTTCCCAGTTGAAGGAGGAGATCGAACTCCAGAAACAAAGGAATATAGCTGAACTCAATGATCTTGATGAAGATACCCGATTGGAGATAGAAGGCTTCCGAACAGGGACATACCTAAGGTTGGAGGTTGACGATGTTCCTTGTGAGATGGTTGAACACTTTGATCCCTACCATCCAATATTGGTTGGAGGGGTTGGTATAGGGGAGGAAAATGTTGGATATATGCAGGTCTGTGTTTAAAGCATAATTCCTTATAATGTTTAAGTTCACAAGTGTTATTAACATTTTAAGGTCAATAAAACTAATATTTTCTTTAAAAGTAAATTGGTTGGGATTTCTATTTGTCCAGATTGTTTAATGCAATAATCC
>Ga0123342_1010242_pt1 | contig 10829 bp, 10 predicted proteins | sample Turbeawhitnodule_FD_89960 | JGI IMG/M metagenome (GOLD analysis project Ga0123342, IMG submission 89960) | Root nodule microbial communities of legume samples collected from Mexico - Turtle bean Mexico white nodule | ecosystem: Host-associated > Plants > Roots > Nodule | place: Mexico: Nepantla... | reverse complement strand
GGTTCAAAATTACTGACCCAACCCAACTAAAAAATCACTCTCAACCCTAAATCTAACCTTCCCCCAATTAACCCACAAACCCACCTCACTCTCAACCCTAAATGAAGAAGACGCGACAGTGCGGCGACAACGTGGCGCGGCGAGGCACGACGACAGCGAGACGCGACACGGTGAGGCACGACAACAACAAGGCGACGAGGCGAGGAACAGTGACAGTGAAGCATGACGACGAACATTTAAATCGTTTTGGGATTTTTTCATAACTCGTTGACTCGGCCTTGAACTCGCGAGTTTACACCGAGTTCAACGAGTCTATCCGAGTCTACACCGAGTTTGCCAAAAAACGAGTTTACTCACGGGTTCACTCGTCAGGCACTAGTCAACTCGTAAACTCGAACGGGTTTAAGGGTTCACCCGCGAGTTTGATAACCTTGATAGCATGACACCTTGATGCTTTTGCATGGTCCGCCTCTGACATGCCTGACATAGATCCTGAATTCCTGTGTCATTGTCTCACCATGGACCCCAGGTCCAACCTTTTCGCCAGAGGAGACGAATGTTCAACGAAGAGAGGCGTCAGGTCGTTCGCAAGGAGATAGAGAAACTGCTGAGGGCTGGTCACATCAGGGAAATTCAGTACCCTGAATGGTTGGCAAACGTGGTGCTAGTGAAGAAGGCCAATGGGAAATGGAGGATGTGTGTCGACTTCACAGACCTCAATAAGGCATGTCCAAAGGACTCCTACCCGTTGCCCAGTATTGACGCTTTGGTGGACAGTGTGTTTGGTTGTAGATTACTCAGTTTCCTGAATGCCTTTTCTGGTTACAACCAGATCATGATGCACCCGAGAGACGAATGCAAGAAAGCGTTCATGACAGAGTTGTCTTGTTATTGTTATAAGGTGATGCCCTTTGGGCTTAAAAATGCATGGGCGACGTACCAAAGGCTGATGGACAGAGTGTTAGCGCCCATGCTAAGACGGAATGTCCAAGCCTATGTGGATGACATGGTAGTCACCTCCCAGCAAAAGGAGCAACATATAGTAGACCTTGAAGAGCTATTCACCACAATAGCCAAGTACAGGTTGAAGCTGAACCTAAAGAAGTGTGTGTTCGGGGTAGAAGTAGGCAAGTTCTTGGGGTTCCTACTCACTAAACGTGGGATAGAGGCGAATCCTGAGAAGTGCGCTACGATAATAGCCATGAGGAGCCCGATCTCAGTTAAGGAGGTGTAGCAGTTGACAGGGCGCATGGTCGCTCTGTCCAGATTCGTATCGGTAGGAGAAGATAAGAGGCATCTTTATTTCTAGTGCCTGAAGAGAAACAACAGGTTCGTATGGACCAGAGAGTGCGAAAAGGCGTTACTAAAACAAAAGGAGTATCTGGCTAGCCCACCAGTGTTGTGCAAGCCACAACTAGGTACTCCACTTCGTCTATACTTCGTGATTACAGAAAAGGCGATCAGTTCGGTTCTGCAGCAAGAGCAGGACCAGGTGCAGAAGCCAATCTACTTTATTAGCAAAGTGTTGCAAGGACCAGAGGTGAGATACCATGCCATAGAGAAAGCGGCTCTAGCAGTAGTGTTCTCAGCGCGAAGACTTCGCCACTACTTCCAAAGCTTTACCATAATAGTAATGATAGACCTTCCAATTCGCAAGGTCTTACAGAAGCTAGATTGGCAGACAGGATGGTGCGATGGACGATAGAACTATCAGAGTTCGGTGTGCAGTATGAGCCTAGAGGCCCCATTAAAGGCTAGGTTTATGCTGACTTCGTGGTAGAGCTCTCCTCGAAAGTCATCCACCAAGAAGAAGCAGGTTTCAAATGGGTACTCTCTGTAGATGGTTCCTTCAACCAATAAGATAGTGGGGCTGAAGTGATCTTGGAATGGCCAGATGGGTTGCTAATTGAGCAGGCCCTGCGGTTCGCCTTCAAGGCCAGTAACAACCAGGCAAAGTATGAGGCCCTGATCGTTGGAATGCTTATCTGAGAGAGATGTTTGAGGTGTTCGAGTTAGTCCACGTACCCAAAGAACAAAATGTCCGAGCAGATTTGCTTGCAAAGCTCTCCAGTTCGAGCAAGGGAGTACACAAAAAATAGTTATTCAGGAGACCCTGAGGACACCTCGAACTACCACAAACAATATGACAGAAGTCCAGCAGATTAGCACATTGGAGGAGGCGAGGAGGAGTCACCGGTCGTTAACGCAGAAAACGTTAAAAACACCCAAAATAAACGTGTACCCAGTTGCTCGAGAAAGGTCGTCGCATGTTTACCAAGTCGAAACAGGAGAAACTTGGATGACACCCAACCAACGCTATTTGGCTGATGAAATAATCCCGCTAGAGCTCACAGAGGCCAGAAAAATCAAGAAAAATTTGAGCAAGTACACCTTGATCGATGGAAAGTTATTTAGGCATGGGTTCACCCACCCCATCCTGGTGTGTGTAAGTGGTGAGCAATGCACACGTATTATTGCAGAGCTGCATGAAGGGATATGCGGTAGCCACATCGACGACTGATCTCTCTCATCAAAGGTCATTCGTGCAGGATATTACTGGCCAACCATGAGGGAAGATTGTACGGGGTGTGCATAACAGTGCAAGTAGTGCCAGCAACCCGCTGACTGGCACAAGGCACCTTCAGAGGAGCTGACTGGCACAAGGCACCTCCAGAGGAGCTGACTGGCACAAGGCACCTCCAGAGGAGCTGAGATCAATCTATAACCCATGGTCATTTCATACTTGGGGATCAACATTTTGGGGCCTTTCCCTTTAGCAGTGCGACTGATGAAGTACCTCGTGGTTGCCATAGAATACTTCACAAAGTGGATAAGGCTGAGCCAGTAGCGCAGATCTCAACCCACAAGATCCAATACTTTGTGTGGAAGAACATAGTTTGCCGTTTTGGAATCCCAACACGATTGATGTCTAATAATGGTACCTAGTTTGCGAGCCAACAATTGGGAAAACTATGTACGGAGCTGGGAGTAAAACAGGTGTTCACATCGGTCAAACACCCCCAGACAAACGGGCAGGTCGAGTCTGCAAACTGAGTTCTACTCAGAGGTCTGAAGAAAAGGCTAGATAAAGACAAAGGGACCTGGGCAGAAGAAGTTCCTAGAATTGTGGGGGGTTACCACACTACTCCCCAGTCCACAACCAGAGAAACACCTTTAGCTTGGTGTACAGCTCAGACGCAATTATTCCAGTAGAAATCTAGGAGAACTCGCCACGTTTCCAGATCTTTGTGGTCGAAAAGTCCAATGAAGAGAGGAAGGTGAACCTGGATCTGATGGACAAAGTAAGGGAGGAAGCAAGGATCAAGGCTGAGGCCTTGAAGAGAAGGGTGGAGTACAAATATAACTCCAAGATAAGACCTCGACAGTTTCAGGTTGCCGACCTGGTGATGCGAAAGGCCCACTTGTACCAGCTAGAGAACAAGTTGTCTCCCAAGTGGACTGCTTCTTTTAGAGTGACAGAGGCCCTTGGGAATGGAGCATACAGGCTCGAGACATTAGAAGGTGAGGCGATCCCTCGTACTTGGAACGTGACCAATCTTAAGTTCTATTTCAGTTAAGTTGTTTGCATTGTACACAACTTTAGGGGACACTCTTTTTCCCTTATAAGGGTTTTTTAACAAGGTCACCCAATAAAATTTCAGTTATTCAATTAAGAAGTATGTTGTACAGTGCAGTTAATGAACCTCTCTCTGAGATTGATACACCAAGATCAGGAATAGTATGGTTCCTCAGTGAGCCTCCCTCTTGTGTGAGTTCACCAAGGCTAAGAATAGTATGGTTCAACCGTTAAAAACCTGTCCCTTGACTTCATACAACAAGGTTGTGGTTAGTTATCAAGACCTGTCCCTTGACTTCATACAACAAGGATGAGGTCAGTTAAGAACCGTTCACTTGGGTTAAAAACACCAAGGTTGGGAATAGTATGGTTCCTCAGTGAGTCTCCCTCTTGCGTGGGAACGCCAAGGTCAAACAGCATGGTTCGATAGTTACATCCTCCCTTGCCCCATGGGCGAGGACAAGGTCGGTTACGAACCGTTCCCTTGGGTTAGAAACATCAAGATTGGAATTAGTATGGTTCCTCAGTGAGCCTCCCTCTTGCGTGGGAACACCAAGGTCGAACAGTATGGTTCGACAGTTAAATCCTCCCTTGCCCCATGGGTGAGGACAAGGTCAATTGCGAACCGCTCACTTGGGTTAGAAACAATAAGATTGGGAATAGTATGGTTCTTCAGTGAGCGTCCCCGTTGCGTGGGAACGCCAAGGTCGAACAATATGGTTCAACAGTCAAATTCACTCTTGACCTCACGAAGCAAGGTCGAGAACGGTGTGGTTCACCTGTGTTACTAACAAGGCAGGCTCGACGACCTAAAGAGGACGAAGACGAAATCAGCAGGGAGACCTTTCCCTTATCTTGCAAGACGAGAATCAAAAATAGAAGTAAGAGTTTTCCTCATCCTCATACAACAAAGATTAGGTCGGTTAAGGATTTACGCACATGTCACCAGTGCCTTAAAGACAATAAAGATCGAGAGAAGTTAAAGCAGATGGAGTTAAGCACGCTACCTAAGAGGTGAATCTAAATCGAAGATGTTGTTAGTCGAAGTTAATGCAAGTAAAAGCAGCTAAAGACAAAGAGATTAAAGAAAGAGCATACGCTCATAAATATATATATATATATATATATATATATATATATATATATATATAGACACACACACACAAGGTACAAAATGTTTATCAAGAAGTTAAATTACAGAAAGAAGTTACTCTCTGGGCACGAGTTGCCCATCGACGACCCACTTCGACTCTGCAAAAGGGGAAAGATCCACCTCAAGATGCACGCAGGCAAGCTGAGCCATGGCATCTTGAAACCTCTCGCCATAAGCATCAGCGACATCGTTAGTAAGCTCTTCTTCTGTCTTCTTGAAGAGTTCGACCTTCTCCGCCAGCTTCCCCTCCACTTGACCCAATTGAACCTCGCGTCGGGTGGCCTCTCCTCAGCTTGACCATCTTAACCTGTGCCTCCTCGACCTTCTCCTTCAGGTCGACCACCTCATTGCGGAGAGTTAAGATTTTCGCCTCAAGTTGAAGGGCCTCTTGAGACTTCTAAAAAATAAGCCTCTTGACCTCCTTCTCAGATTGGCGAAGGCTCTCCAGCTCCTGATAAATGGTCGTTTCGCGTTTGGAGAAGGCCTTGACTTGGAGAGCTAGATCTTCCCTCAGCTTTGTTGTCTCAACTTGCGAGTCTTTTACGTCTTGCGCCTTACTCAGAGCAAGACTAAACGCGATGAAGAAATCCCCGAGGCTTTGAGCCACGCGGTCTTGGAGGAGGCTCCCAACCAAGCTCTCCACCACTTCTCTATCTTAAAAACGTTTAAGGGCTTGTTGGAGGATGGCAGGAAGCTCGACAATGGGAGGTGCCTGGTGATCTTCAGGGGCGCTCTCCCCCCCCCGCCTTCCTGCACGATAAGGTCAAGAGGGGAGGAGGGACTCGAAGGGTTGTCTCCAAAGGATGGCGCGTGGCCATCGGATGCCGAATGCGATGACGCCTCAACATCGCCCACCTTTTTCCTCTTGAAGACAAAGCCCGAAGAGGTGTCCTCGTCTTCTGTACCAGTGGCCACCACTACCTCTTTTAGCTTATTGACACCAGAGGCTGGTTCGGATGAGTTGGGAGCAGAGGTGATAGGAGGAGGAGGGGTCGAAGTACCTATGCCAGCAGCAGCAGCCTTGTGCCTGGCAAGCAACTCGGCCAAATTTTTATTCTTCTCCTCGTTAAGAGTTATGTCTGCATAAAAACAACAAGGCATAAGAAGCTGACTCCACACAACATGAATTAACAACAATGAACAAGTAAAGGTAAAGACAAGGATGAAACCGAGATGGTAAAAGTACCAATATATCTCTTAAGAGCCTTGGCGCAGAACTCGAGCTTGATTAGCTCAACTGTGTCAAACACCACGCCCAAGCTCGAGAGAGCTGGCATGTCTCACGATCAGAAGGAGTTAAGTCCTTAAGACTTCTGGGTTTCTTGACTCCCAGTTTCTCTACCCAGTAAAGTGGGAAGCCATCCAGTAGGATAGGGTCGTGGATGCTGCAACATATCTTTAAGAACTTTTTCTTGAAACCCTTATAAGATTGTTGGAAAAGAGTCAGGAGGACTCTCCCTGCCACACCGACTTCTTTGCTTTGAAGAAATAGAGGAAGACGTCTACGGAGGGTGGGTGGCCATGGTGATAGCAGAGAATTGCAAAGGCCCGCACAGAGGCCCAATTGTTAGGGTGCAGCTGGGTGGGGGCCACGTTGATCTCTGTAAGGAGAGCCTGTTCTAACCTCGAGAAGGGTAGGCGAAGCCTGAGCCGCTTGAAAATGGTAGTGTACATAAAGAAGAAAGGCTCGTCAGGATCCGCCCGATCATTAGCGCATATGGGAACTCATTTCCTGCAAGGTAGGACCTTCAGGTATACGTCAAGTTCCTTCCTAAAGACATGAAATTTGTCCTGGGATTCACCTCGTTTGTACGTGTCTATGTCCTCGTGGGAGTTCAATTGGGAGGTCTCAGCCAGAAGGGCCTCAGGAGCCCATCGATAGAAGGCTTGGTAGTCAACAGGAGGATGAGGGTTTAGTGTTCTTTTGGTTCTGGCCATCTCGAAGAAAGCTAAAAGGAAGAAAACGTGGGTTTAGAAGGAGACAATGGTGTGAATCGAGAAAACTCAGAAAAACAGAGACTCCAAAGCAAAGAACAGAGAAAACGTAAAGTGTGGAAAACCTAAAGGGCGGAAAACATAAACAGTCCCAAAATAGTTATAAGCATGTTATGGGCAGCGAGATCATAAAGCAAGAGCAAACAATGAGTAAAAATCATACCTTTGATCGAGTAGGGTTTGAAGGTATAAGTTTTCGAAGAGGAAGAGAGAGCGTTTCGAACGAGAGAAATGCTTGGAAATGATTCGCTTAAGTGAAAGTAATGAAACAGGGAAGAGAGCGTAAAGGTTTAAACAGTGCACGAAGAAGTTCAAGCGCCAACAAGTCCCAACTGTTGATCTTGCCACGTGTACACTAATTTAAAAAGTGTGGTGAGACGTCACTTCGATGTACTGTTCACATCTCGTCACCCAGTGCCATGTGGGTCGCCTAGGGCGATTACTTAGTCTATTCGCTGAAACAAGTTACAACTCGAGACTGGGGGGCTTGTGTACCGACCAGTCCTCAGTCATCGACTCTAGAGACTGACCCCAGACATTGCACACCGGTGCCTGATAGCAAAGATGGGCCACGCAAGGTGGGCTCCAGATACGCATATCAGGGTGTTGGTCAGTCTTCGGACATCAGTACCATGGACCTCGACGTTGGAGATCGACGTCAGACCTCGCCAAAAGAGGGAGAGATCGAAGGTCGACGGTCTTAACAGTTATATTGGGCCACGTAAGGTGGGTCCCAGAATTACACAGTTATCAGTTGAAAACATTAGATATGAGGAAAACCTAAGTCACGGGGGATCCATGCAAATGGTGTGTATAGTGCATTTAGGCGTGACACGAGTAAATAGCTCCTGGAAGCACTAAGTCCCATTAAGGTTAGGGTTTCTGAAGGAAACCGCATGCATGGCATGTGAATACTTAGGGCATCCGCATAATAGATGGCCCTAGAGACTTGGTGCACAAGTTGGTACCCAGGCGGCCATTCTATTAGTCGTTGCACTTCAATTAAGGGAAGTTCCATGTGCCAGATTACACTAAGATTACGTAATAGCGGCGCAAGGACATTCTCCAAGGAACCCTAGACATAGGTAAAGGAATAAAGGTAAACCCTAGTTTCAACCTATATAAAGGGTGCTAAGAGCCCTAACAAGGTACACAGTTTCTAAGACTGAAACTACTTTATACACTTAGTGTTTCTTTGACTTTATACTGACTTGAGCGTTGGAGTGCAAACGGCCGTCAAGGCGCCTTTGTCTTTGCAGGTGAAAGATTCTTCAACCACGGAAGTTCGATTCTCAAACGAAGATAGGAGAGCCAAAAGCTGTTGTTCGAGTCAACCGGCAAGAAAACACACATATATATATATATATATTTATAAGACATGAAAAATATTTATTTTAATTCAAGATCTTTAATTTTATGTGATGTCGGTATATTTAAAATTATCCTATCAGATATCTTAATATATAATTTTGTTCTGCAATAAAATAATCTTATTAATTATATAATATAAAAACAGATTCTTTTTTGATAAAATAGATAAAGGAGATGAAAAGTTAAAACATGAGTGAATAAAAATTTATATCTTTCTTTGTTACTTTCTTTATTACATATATTATTGCACATTAAAGAAAGTATATTTTTAAGATATGATAAGTTTAAAGATCCTTTAACAGTACAACTACATCAAGTCCATTTAGATAATATTTTCATTAATTAACTTATATATATATATATAATTTTATTATTAAAATGAAATGATAAAAAGCATATGAAAAAGTTTGTTTTTAAAAGATAATTTTCCTATATTTTCCTATAAACCCTTTGTGAATTTGAAATAAATTTCTTAAGGGTAACTTCAATGATTAACGCTCTTAATTAAATTTCAGCCAATTGATTTTAGTGACATTAAAGCATTATATTTTTCAAAATTTTGAAAAGACAAATGTGAGGAGACAAGAAGACAAAAAAGAGTGTGGTTTTATGAGTAGCAGGTGAAAACTACCCAAAGGCAAGAATTTGAACATGGTCTGGATTTGCGGCTACTATGGCGGTGGATTCGGATTTCTTTTAGTGATGTTAGCGTTGAAATAATCCAACTTCGTTATGAGAATGTCTCAACGCTTTCTAAGTTTTCTTCTCTCCACTATCCACTCTCACAAGAAGGTGCCGATATCGGTGGAGAAGGTCACGCTTCCAAAAACATCTTTCTATTTCCTTTTCTTAGCGTCACAAACCAAACATAAACTACTAACAATCTTTCCTTTCTTTTTCACTTCACTCTAATTTAATTTCTATTATTTATAAATAGTTTTTAAATTATTATCTAATTAGCTATAAAAGTTTTTTTATCAAATTTAAAATCTAAATAATTAATTGTTAAAACTTTGGTAGCTAATTAGATACCAATTTAGAAACTATTTATTAAAAAATCTAATTTAAAAATCAAATTTTTTTTGTCTCTAAATAGTTTCTAACTTATTCACTATAATAACTAATTATTTTTTATCTAAAATTGATTTCTATCTAAAAAATTTCTTGTAGTGAATTGGACACTATGTCGACAACTTAATGTATTTTATCTAAATTGAAGTATCAATTTTATTGGCAACTTAATTGTTAATTTGAAGTTGAATTATTTTTAAATAATTAATATTTTTAAAATTAAAAAATTATATAATAATAATTTAAAAATTGTGTAAAATTACATAAGTGAATAAAAATGTTGTAAAAATTTCTATTTTATATATAAATAATATTAAAAAATTAAAAAAAAATATATAGTTTGAGAAAAAAATAAAATTACCTTAAATTAAGTTAGATTAAAAATAGGATATTTAATAAATATAAAATATTTAGTATTTTTAAATATTGTTAAAATTAAAAATATATTCGATGATCCAAAGACTTTTAAGTTAATGATTTATTATATATGGTAATCTTTTATGTAGAATGATTGTTGTTGATATATGGAATATTTGATAGTCCTGTGGCTGCAATTTCTCTTAATTTATTTATTCTGTTGTGAGGATAGAAAGGAAAAGAGGAAGAGGACAAGATGAGGGAGGTGAGGTGAGCAACTCAGCATCAAAGAGTTTGATCGGAGATTTATGAGGTTGGTGGCCACTGCCCTGCTGTCTTCTTTAACCTTTCTCACCAATTAAATCATTTTTTATGTTAATGTTCAAATTTAATGGCTGGAATTTAACCATAATAAATAATTCTTATTCATTTTATTGGCTACAAAAACTTTAGGTCAAGAGAAACACTCATCCACATATATTTTAGGCTTAGATATATTTTTTGTATATGTTTTTTAAGCCAAATTTATGATATTTTCCAAAATTTTATATTTTTTTTATATATTTATAGTAAAAAAGTTATTAAAATTAATCACTGTGAAATATTTTTAATGTTATAAACAAATTTTTAAAATAAATAAGATGTTAAAATATTTGATGACAGTAGTAGGTAATTGATGTCTTTTTTGCTCAACCAAGAATTTTTTCTTATTTCTTCATACTATATAACTGGGAAGATTATCGATTTTTTTTTTGTACCGGTACTGGGTGAGGATGGGACCCACCTGGCTGCCCAATGCCCAGTCAACCTGGCTGAGAGACCGAGAGGCCGAGACCTTTTGGAGACTTGGTCGAGAGACCGAGAGGTCGAGACCTTTTGGAGACTTGGCCGAGAGACCGAGAGGCCGAGACCTTTGGAGACTTGGCCGAGAGACCGAGAGGCCGAGACCTTTGGAGGCTTGGCCGAGAGACCGAGACCTTTGAAGACTTAACTGAGACGGCCGAAGACCACAGGTATTTGGCCGATGGCCGACCCTCACCATGAGAATTTGGCCGATGGCCGAACCCCATTACAATTAACGCTCAAACCGAGATCAGTGAAGCTAATCCATCGTCAAGAATTAGGTAATGCAACCCTAAGCGGTATCCACCTCGATAAACGGGCCCAACAAGGTAGGCCCACTAGAATAATATAAATAGCACGCATTCCAAGGAGTAAGGTATGTCATTTATTACTGTTCACCTACCTGAGAGCTGACCACCCGCTTTACTGACTTGAGCGTCGGAGTGCCTTCGCAGGTACCCC
>Ga0123342_1010241_pt1 | contig 10829 bp, 7 predicted proteins | sample Turbeawhitnodule_FD_89960 | JGI IMG/M metagenome (GOLD analysis project Ga0123342, IMG submission 89960) | Root nodule microbial communities of legume samples collected from Mexico - Turtle bean Mexico white nodule | ecosystem: Host-associated > Plants > Roots > Nodule | place: Mexico: Nepantla... | reverse complement strand
GTTTTGAATTATGTTTTATGATTACATATTATTCTATTATACAATGTTTGAAGGTTAGATATTTGATAATACTACATTGGATTATATCAAGTTTAAGAAGTTGGATGATATTGTTTTGCATAAGAATAATATTATTTATGTTTGTTGTTTATAGGCAAAACAGTTAGGTTGTCCTCCATATATTGATGAGGTATTTGTGAAGACTCGTATACGAAAAAGTAATGGTGAATTTGTTGATGAAAGATCGAGACGTACACACGTGAGTTATATTTTGTTGTTATATTTCTTTATTTTAGTTATATATTGTACATATGACATTATTTTTGTGTATCAATAATACAAAGAATTTTAGAGTAGACTTTCCCAAGTCAGATCAGAGGTTTGTAGATCAGAATCTGGATCATCCCCCATAGATTCTGCAGAGGATGACAGAATTAAACTTGAAAGTTGGCTTCTTGCAACAGGTGGCAAGAAGAAAGGTCAAATCTACGGGGTTTGAGACTTGACTCATAACTTTAAACAAGGTAATACTCTCACCTATAATCAACCTTCGACTTCCTCTGAGGATTCACCAAATTACAACATCCAGTTCTCAGAACAACCTCTGAGTTCCACTAGTAATCACTCACAGATTACAACACACAACCACAAAGAGATGACCTTGAAAACCACAAGACTCACCATCTTTGCAACTACACACCTCAAGTCAAAACACCCTCTTACTTTGTAGGATTTCACACACACTTACAAGTTTATGAAAGTACAATTACAAGAATCATGAAAGGAATAGAAAACACCTGAGATTACACAAACCAAGAAGTACTATGATAAGATCTTGTATCAGTGCAAAGCTTAACAACAATCTTGCAAACGTTTTGAAAACTTCTTTCAAAAACTAATCTCAATCTCTATTTGATTTCAAACTGTGTAAAAACTTGTTGTTTTTGTTTTGAAAGAAAGGCTATATTTATAGCACTTAAAAACTAGTCGTTCAAGGCATCATTAATGACCCAAAGAAGTTTTGATCACACCCAAAACAAAATAACAGGTTTTCAAAAACAGTGTTACAGAAAGTCACAATCAATCAGTTGAAAAGACGATTTAACCAGTTGAATTGGTTAGGCAGTTAGATAACCAAGTCAAAAATAGTTTTGAAACCTTTAAGCCAGCCAAGTGACAAACAACCGATTATTTTGATAATCCAACCGGTTGTTTTTCTCTTTGCTTAGAAAAACACTTTTCTTTTTATTAAACAGATTGGGCAAGCTTTGTGCAAGTGTCAAGAACTTGTCTTTACATAAATTCTAAACATTCTAATCAAAAGTCAAACCAAAAGCAACACAACTTCAAGCTTCATCATGGATTTGAAACATCAAAGCTCTCATGCTCTACAATTTTGACCATGGTCAACCCCCTTGGTCGCCCCCCTTCACATGACTTTTATGCCCTTCCCCAAATTGCCCACTAAGGCACCCATTCCTATAAACAGGGTGTCTTGCCTCATGTATTTGGACACATATTGAAATTTGAAGTAAGAAAACTTTGCTTGAGTGAAATTGTGAGTCTGAGTACTTTGGGTATTTGGGTCTTATCTTAGGTGGGTAACATCTCAAGTGGCGGCTTTAGCACCATTCATCTTGGAGTTCATCTGCTCCAAGTGGCATGACAACTTCCATACTCCATAAGTTTCTCTGTCTTTTCATCTTTTCCTTTTCATTCCTTTTGTGCCATCTTCCTTTTCTTCTTCATCTTAGGGTTCTCACCTTTAAATTACTAATCCACAAATTCTAAACAAAAGTGAAACCTTTAAAATGTGCAATCTAAAATCAACTCACATCACAAACACTTGTTGTCATATGAGAAAGTTGTCACCAATGAGTTTAAGAGAGAGCCTATTGAAGACATGTGGAAGAGAAGAGAAAAAAAATTGAAAAATTTTAGAGTTATGGGTAGGAAAAAAAATTGTGAAAGTCATAGTAGCTTTAGATTTTTTTTTTCAGCTATAAATAAATTAAATAAATTTGGAATACTTCAGAGGTATTCCAACCCTTATACAAAGAGCTCAAAGCCTGTCTCACATGTAGAAAACCATGACCACATAAAATATTTTGCATCACAGCACCTTTCTAGCTCCAAACCTAACAACACACACTAACTGCACAATGAGCCTGATATAACCGGCCCCAATAAAATACACAACCATCCCAAAAAGAACCACTCCAAACACATATCATATAAAGTTCTTACATCCGTTAAAAACTAATGTAAAGGACAGCACAAGAATATAATGTAAACAAAATACGAAGAATTATTTCCTTCATTACACCGGAAACCATCTCACAACCTATAACAAACAACAAATCCTTTTGTTGACCAAAAACCAATGTTATTAGCACTAGAAAATGAAAGTATTTATATATATTGAAGACAGTATTAAAAAATCACTATTACAAGAGAGGATAAAAAGCATATAATGGAAAAAATAAAGTAGGTGATATTGATGGGAAATTCAACACAATAACAATAATATCTCAACAAAAGCAATAAGCAGCGGATAATAATTTCCCCAACTTGCAAGAATCTGTGAGGAGCAATAACAAATAATGGCAGCAGCACAAAACACACTTGAGGGAAGACACAAAAATTTTAACGTGTGGAAAACCTTCTCAAAAGTGAGAAGTAAAAACCACGAGCACAACCCAGTCAATCAAGCTCCACTATGATCAAAGTTATGGTTACAAGAGAGTCTCAAATCACAGCACAAATTATGCTCAATAACCAGCCAAATAGTAATACAACAAAGATGAAACAGAGAACAAGAAACCTGAAAAATTCACAAACACCGTACGTGGCCTATATGTCTCTGTTCCAGTGACTTTTGAACAATCCGAACGGTCCACCCGAAGAACCACAAGGTATGAACCTTCTGACAAAATTTCAGCTCGATCCAACGGTGGATGAAACAACACCAGCAATCTGAAAATTTTCGTCCTCAATAGAAACGCTGAGAACACTGCTTTAGTGTGAGATGAATTTATCTCTGGTCAAACAACTTATTCAAGATCTGAACTGTCAGATTGAAGTCACACAAATTATGAAACCTGGTGACAAAATTTCAGCCCGATCCAACGGTGAACAAAGTGTCGGTGGCGGCCGGAAGTTGTTGAGCGAAACTTTCTCTCTCTTTAATCTTTTCTCTCTCTTCTCTCTCACTCTCTGAATCTCCTGACGGCTGTCTGTCTGTTCGAAAAAACCCTAAGGTTAATATTGGACTGGGTCTCCACATAGAAAGTGAGCTCAACCCAACAGATATAACTAAATTAATTATTCTTTTAAAGTGTTATTAGGTATTTACAAGTTTTTCAAGTTCACAAATGTAACTTATTAAGAAATGTTCTACTGTATCATACCGAGTTTGCACTTCATTGAGGTTGTTAAAGGTGAAGGGAGGAGAATGAATATATGATTCTGGATGGAAATTTAGATGTTGCATTTGTTGGGTTGGTATTCTCAATGACTCATCCGTTTTGTCCATTTGGTGTGAACATATTCTTGTGTGCATTTGTATTATTTGCGTCATCATTCATTTTATACTACGAGTCCATGTTTTTAAACATACTTTATAAACTAGAGAAAAGGGAGGAGAATGAATAATGGGTTGGATTTAAGATTTTTCAGAATTCTCTTTTATTTTCAACATTACGTGCATAAGTAAAATTAGGTGGTTATTGTTTTAACTAGCTCATTGCTTTTGCATTCTTATAAATACAGATAAATCTCTAAACAAATATATGATAACACTGATATCATATGTAAGCTTTAAGGATATATATATATATATATATATTAACAAAATCTAAACAAACTTTTGCTACAAAATTTATTTAGTAATAATTTGTGTTAATCTAATGTAGTAAAAAAGACGAGTTAGCATTATTATTTGATACTGTACCGTCCCGTCCCCGAGCGTTGACCAAAGTCAAAGTCAAAGTCAACATATGGTGGGATCCCTCAAGGGGGCCCAAGGGAAGAAAGTCAACAGGTTGACCACTTAAGGCGTCGCCAAGGTAAGGCGTCGCCAGGTGTAGGCATCGCCAGGCGTAGGCGTCGCCAGGTTGGGTGTCGCCAAGCTGAGGCATCGCCAAGTTAAGGCATCGACGGCGTCACCCCCTGATACCCGTGGGTAGGAAAGACCGTGGAGGGGGCGACACCGCGAGAAGCCTCAGTACCTCAGAACAGTAATAAAGAGAAGAGAAAGGTGGCTTCAAGGCCATAGTTCTAGTACCAGTAGGGGGTAACCTAACTCGTGAAGTACCCACGCCACCGCTGGGAGACCCTGGGATAGATACGACCCGTGAGAGGGCCACACCCAGGGGAGAACCACGTGCATGGTACGAGAGAAAGGTAGATACACCCCCAGGGCGAGTGACTAGAGGTTGGGGCGCATGAATTGGCACCCCAAAAGTCACCCCTTGCGCATATGCACTCCAAGAAGTAGGACTTACACGATGGATTATCCCTGAGTTGGGTTACGACGCTGTAAGGCCCTCCATAAAGAGCAGCGATCAAGTCAGAAGAACACATAGCAGAAAGCATTGAAACATCAAGGTATATCAGTTTCCCTGAAAGTTTGCTAAGGTACGCATTAATTTAGTTTACGTTTCGAACGCTTTAAAGCATTTTAAATGCTTTAAATGGTTTAAACGTTTTAAACGCGTGGAACGTTTTTATACGCTTTAAGACGCTTTAAATGCTGGAGGTGTTTAAAGGGGGCTTTAGACGTTTGAGAAAGGGATCAGAGGTTTTTTGGACCTAGTTATCACAAGTTTTACACACACTCTAGTTGCTTGCTCGCGCACCCACTGTACGCATAGGCAATTAGGGTAGCACTAGTTACTCAGTTATTTGACCACCTTCAGAGCATCTATTCACGGTGTTCCGATACGGAGGAGTGTTCCTTTGATGTTTCTTGCTAGCTGACTTGATCGTCGGAGTGCAAACGGCCGCGAGGGCGCCCCTTTGTCCACTTCTTTTCAGGTACTCATAGACGGAGCAAAACGAAGGTGCCCTAGCTCGCGAGGAAAAGCCACGCACAAAGACGACCTTGGTCAACCGGCGGGAACATTTGGCGCCCACCGTGGGGCTGATTTAAAACACCTGTCCCACCGCAAGAATTCAATTCCAGTCACAGTTTCCAATCTGGTTCCCTCGAGAGTTTACCAAGAACCATTGGTCGTTGGGAAATTGGTGTAATTTTCACTAGTTGCTCTTGACTGATCCACTCTCTGGTTGTGTTCGTTCGAGTTCGAGTTCCTAGCACTCTCTTCATCCTGAGGAGTCGCGCGGCAGTCGGGAAGGTTTCCATAAACCGCAAAAATGAGACCCGTACGCGCTAGGAGTGAAGAGATGACCATGCAGCAACTCATGAGTATGATGCAGGGATTGCAAGAAGCAATAGCTGCGTCAAAGGCTGAACAAGATCGCTTGCAGGAGGATCTCGCGGCGTCCCAGGCGAGAAATGAGGAGCTCCATCGCATAAATGAGGAGTTGCGTCGCGGGTTGCGTAACCCCGCAGGACAACGCGACGTAGATGAGGCCGAACCCTTCACCCCACCAAGATAGTTTTCTACGCCGTTCTTGCAGCAGGTCATGGAGACGGTGAACCCCAACACAATCACTGGGCCCAAGGTGACGTTCACAGGGATGGAGGACCCTGAGGCGCATCTCACTGCGTTCCACGCGCAGATGATGCTGGTTGGCGGCTCTGATGTTGTAAGGTGCAAGCCCTTCATGAGCACCTTGACTGGAATGGCCATGGACTGGTTCATCAGCCTCCCGGAGGGTCATATCACATCTTTTGCACAACTTTCGCAATTATTCAGAGAACAATATCTAGCCAACAAGGCTCCCCAGCCAGTTTCATACGACCTGTTCGACGTGAAGCAGTATCAAGGTGAGACCTTGAAGGAATATATAAATTGTTTCGGGGCGCAAGTAGTGAAGGTTGGCACCACCGAAGAACCCATGATCGTATACGCATTCAGAAAGGGAGTGTGACCTGGGCCTTTCTGCAAGTCACTCTTTCGCAGCCGCCCCAAAAATTTTGCTGAGATAAGGCGTCACGGGGTGGAGCACATCGCCTCCGAGGGTGAAGAGTACGAGAAACGCACAAGTATGGCGCCCACGCGCCCCAGAATGCAGCCGCGCGTGCAACCCGCCAGGGTCCACGAGGCCGCAACAGGGAGGAAGAGCCAGGAGAGGAGACGCCCCTACGAGGCAAGACGCCCCCAGCCTAGGGGTCAAGCAGAGGGAGACAGGCCGGCGAGGGAAGGAAATAGGCCGTTGAGACACAATTTTGTGGTGGAGCTAAAAGACCTCATTGTTGTGCCCAACATAGCGGACAGATTGAGGCCACCGGTGAAATCCGAAAAAGTGCTAGGACCCCGTAAAGAGTCGTGGTGTGAGTTCCACGAAGCGCTCGGGCACCATATCAACAACTGCTTAGCGCTGGGTTATCAGTTGGATGAGCTTGTGAAGAGTGGATTCCTAAAGGATTATCTTGCTGGGTCTGCTGTGACCACGGTCTTGGCGGTACTAGAGGAGGGTCAAGCGCACGAAATGTCGATCCATGGAGAGGTGCACACCATTTATGGTGGCTTCTTCGGAGGAGGGCCCACTGCATCTCAGCGTAGGAGGTATGTGAGGTCAGTGAATTCAGTCGCTGAGGGGGATTCGGATGACCAATGGGAGTCAGACCTTGTGTTCACCAGGGCTGACCTACGAGATGTCGTCCCACACGACAACGACCCCGTGGTCATTTCAGTTGTCACAGCTGGGAGGAAAGAACATAGGGTTCACGTCAACCAGGGCAGTTATGCGGATGTCATGTTTTGGTCAACGTTCAATAAGTAGCAATTGTCCCCTGACTTGCTGAGGCGCTACACTGGCTACTTGTATGGGTTCACAGGGGACCAAGTTGAGGTACGAGGTTACTTGGAGCTGAGGACAACGTTCACAGACGGGACGGCGTCCCATACGGAGAGCATTCGCTACTTGGTAGTCAACGCCAATTCAGCTTACAACATTTTGTTGGGAAGACCAACGCTGAATAGGCTGAGAGCAGTGGCCTCCACGCGCCACATGAAGATGAAGCTGCCAGATCTTAGTGGCAAGGTGATTGTGATCAAATCTGATCAAGAGGAGGCCCGAAAATGCTATGAAAATAGTTTAAAGACGAAGAGGGGGGTGTTTAGGGTGTGTGAGCATCCCTCAAGCACAGAGGCGACGCCTAAATCCGTCAAGGCCTCACTCCGGAGGCGACGCCTAGGGAAGTGCAGGCGATTTAGAGTTCTCTTTAGTTAAAACTCATTGTGAAACGAATAATTGTAACAGGGACACTCTTTTTCCCTCTGAGGGGTTTTTTAATGAGGTCACCCAAATAAAGGAAGAAAAGTTCAAGAAAAACTCTGCCTCAGCTTTCCCGCTTACCCGAATGTAAGATCCAAAATTAAAAGAACAAAAGACGAAGACTCAGGGCATCGCCAGGCGTAGGCATCAACCAGGGCAGGCGTCGCCAAAATGGGGCGTCGCCAAAATGAGGCATTGCCAAAGATGAGGCGTCGCCAAAATGAGGCATCGCCAAAGATGAGGCGTCGCCAAAGGTGAGGCATCGCCAAAGGTGAGGCATCGCCAAAGGTGAGGCATCGCCAAAGATGAGGCGTCGCCTAGTTAAGACGTCGCCCGTTGTAGGCGTCGCTAGATAAGAAAGTAAACGTCAAAATTCAGAGCAAGTAGCTGGAGCGCATGCTCATACCCATAGATCAAGACGACAGGTATGTTAAGATATAAGTTGAAATCCGGGCGCCTAGTCCTTGAGCAGGGGTTGAGGGATTCCTTCGGGACGCCCCTTCTTCAGGTATGAATAGTTAGCCTCGGTGTCAGGTGTTAAGATATAAAGTGAAATCCGGGTGCCTAGTCCCTGAGCAGGGGTTAAGGGATTCCTTCGGGACGCCCCCTCCTCAGGTATGAATAGCTAGCCCCGGTGTCTGATGCTTAGACACCTCACGAGGAAGTGGCGGGGGCGTTTCCTTCGCGCGTGGGCATCAGACAGCAAGAAGCTTCGGAGCAGTGGAGAACCAGGTCACTTGGTGCAGATACACGCAGTTGAGGAAGAAGAGCCATCCTTCGGGAAACCTTCTCCTTGGGCGTAATCGCCAAAACCCCTGGTCATCTTGGTGTTTAGACACACCAGGGACGATACGACGATGCTTACAGCACGCCTCTCCCTGGGCGTGGGCACCAAGAACACTGATCGCCTTGGTGTTTTCAAACACCCTGGGGACGAAACGGCACTACCCCTGGGTGGGTCTCTCCTCAGCCGTGGGCACCAAGCGCGCAGAGATAAGGGCTAGGTTGCCTTGGTGTTTGAGACACTCCATGGACAATACGGCGCTGTTGTATAGGCCTATCCATGAGCGTGGGCATCGAGACGCGACTTTAGTCCCAAGTGTCTAGACACGCTGAGGACACCCAGAGCAGGTCTCTCCTCGAGCGTGGACACCCAGTACAGTTAAGATAAGCCCTCCACGCCCTCGAGCGATGTCGAGGCCATAGAAGAGATCAAGTCCTCCTTCGCCTTTGAGCGATGTCGAGGCCAGAGAAGAGATGAGACCCCTTTCTTTTTCCACCTGGAAGTGATGGAAAGGCCAGCAATGCCTTTGGCAGTGAGTGCGAGAGGGCTCAAAACAAGTAAGTACAAAGCAAGTCGAAGGCTTTTACGAGTTCAGAGGGATGGAAGCACGAGTTACCAAAGATAAGAGAGTAAGAGAAGCTAAAAGACTCACGAGAAGGCGGAGACAAAGGTCGAATAGGCATTTAAGCATAATCAAGAGTTGTAATTACAAAGAAAGTTCATGACGGTTACAAATTAAGTAAAAGCCAATTATATACACGTCAAATGTTTTGTCGAGGCGCAAAGTAAAAACTATTCTTCGGGGACCTCCAGGGGCACTATTTTGCCGTCGACCACTTCATTCAGAAGACTGCACCCAGAGACGTCAATGCCAGGGTTAGCACAGGCCGTTTGGACAAGAGCCTCTGCGAACCCATCGGCGAACCCAGTGGTAGCCTCCACGTTCAATTTTTCCTCTGCCACCTTGAAGTTCTTGGCCTGAGTGGCCATGTCTTGGTCTTTGGCAGCCAAGGCAGCAATCAGCTCCCGAACCTGGGCCTGAAGTTTGGTATTTCCAGAGATCAGCTGAGCACTTTCATTGGTCTTTTCCTCGAGCGCAACTTCGGTTTTCCCAGTGTTTGCTCCCGATCAATGCACTGGTCCTCAAGTTTCTTCTGCTGCGCTTCAGAGGTCTTGACTGCCTCTTCAAGTTCGACGATTGTCACGCGGAGAGGCACCACTTGGGCGAGGAGTTCAGCATTGGCTTGCGACACCTCATGCAAACACTTGTTGGCCTCATCCTTTGCCTTCTGCGCCACCCTCAGAGAGGTCTTGTACGCATCCTCTTGACGCCCCCAGTGGATGGCCAACCTCTCCTTCTCCTCTTCCAGGGAGGCGACCTTTTTCTCCAGCGTTTGGAAGGCAGAGGCTTCGACGCCTTTGGCCTTGGCCTGCGCATGCCAGGAGTGGGTGCAAGACATGAAGGCGCCCATGTAATAGTAAATGCTTTCCCTATGGGGCCCTTCAGCTTGGCCGCACGGAGCCATGCTACCCAGGAAACCCCTCAGCGAATCTTGCATTGGGAGGGGGAGTTCTGGGGAAAGTGGTGGAGCAGTGGCGGCCTCGGGCTCAGTTCCACCCTCCATGGCCATTGGTTGAGGGGGTGAGTTGGCACTTGGAGGGTTCTCCCTAAGAGATTCAGCCTCATGTCAGGAGGAAGTGGCGGATGTGGCAGTCTGAGGGGCATGATGGCTTATCCTTCGCCGCTTGATGACTTGCCCCTCGGCAGAGTCTTCATCATCGTCGGAGGGCACCACCACTACCCCTTTCCCCTAGTCAAGGGGGGCTGATGGAGTAGTAGTTTCAGCCAGCGCAAGAGGCATGGCCGCAATGGGAGGGGGTGAGTTTGGAGGTTGATCAGGAGAGAGTTGTGTTGGTGGAGTTGATAGTGTTGGGGGTGTTGAGGGCAAGAGTTGGGGGAAGTGAGGGCGGTCGCAGAAGTTGAAGGTGTGGAATCTCCAACCCCGCGTGAGGAAGCCCCACCCTTAGACTTCAGAATTCCAGCAAGCCTCAGCCCCCTTAGAAGGTGGTAAACGAAACTGTGTATTGTGTCTTTTTTCTCCATCTGGCAAACAACCTTTCTCTAATCCCTTGTGCGTAGCCTCAAGACTCGAGCAAGCAACTAGAGTGTATTCTGGGAAAATTTGCCAAAAGTTCGAACCCCGTTTCCAACATCCTAGGTTCTATTTAAACGATCCTCGCATTTAAAGCGTCTTAAAGAGCATTTAATTCAGCGCCCTTAAGACGTTTAAACCGCTCGAAGCATTTAAAGTACCTTAAACGCTCGAAACGTAAACTTTAATTTAAATAGCTTTAATTGCCTTATACCTGACAAATTGATGTTTTTGTTATGACTTGGCTGCTATTACACGTGGAGGGCCTCATAGCACCGCGACCCAACTTAGAGGTATTTCGTCGTGTGAGTCCTCCTTCCTTGGAGTGCATCTGGCGTAAGGGGTGACTTTTTGGGTGCCACCTCATGCCCCCAAACATCTAGTCACTCGCTTTGAGAGCGTATCTACCTTCCTCTCGTACCCTGCACCTGGCTACCCTGGGCGTGACCCTCCTCATGAGTCGTATCTATCCCAAGGGCCTCTCT
>Ga0123342_1010240_pt1 | contig 10829 bp, 4 predicted proteins | sample Turbeawhitnodule_FD_89960 | JGI IMG/M metagenome (GOLD analysis project Ga0123342, IMG submission 89960) | Root nodule microbial communities of legume samples collected from Mexico - Turtle bean Mexico white nodule | ecosystem: Host-associated > Plants > Roots > Nodule | place: Mexico: Nepantla... | reverse complement strand
TAAGTCCATTTTCCCTTCATTCCAAATTACCCATTTTTGTTCTACTTGTTTGTTTTCACTTTCAATCGGTGCAATCTCTTCCTTATGATGTCCTCTTTCATTTGTTGCACTTATATTCAATTTAATCGATGCAAATTGGTTGTTCTTGCTGTTTTGTTCACGTCCTCCATGGGTATAAATGCTATATGTTGTGTTCTTGAGTTTCTATCCATGGGTTTGTTGTTCAAAATGGATTTCTATGTGAGTTTGGCTTGATTTTTGTGTTTTTGTGAGTTCTTGAATGATAAGAACATTGATCCAATTCTTAAAAAGTGCCTAATCATATTCCAACTCTTGTTGAATCCATAACATGTTCATATCATATCTCTATCATGTTATTGGAATCACATCAGTTGTGGACGACCAGATCGTGCCGCGGGAATGACTCTCTTTGTAATCTTATTTCGTTGTCAACCAAACCTCTTTGTATGCACACTTTATAACTATTTGTTCTTTCTAGTTGTTACCTCTATTCGTCTTGCGTGTTTGTCCTTGGAGTTTAATACATGAGAGGGGGCGTACGCCTTCCTTTTTTTCGATGTTGGCTACCCCAAGTGGGCAATTACTTTCTCAATTTCACCCTTGTTGTATAGAGTCTGGGTATAGCTGAGAATCTGATACTCGTACTACACTTTCTTTCGCCTTGGTGTATTTACGCAAGAGGGGTTTACCTAGGGAGGCCAAACTTCCTTTGTTTTCTGCATAATATCTCAGGGAAAGAGGTTCCTTTAGTTTTATCGAACCATATTCTTTTTCGCCTAGGTGAACTTGCACCAGAAGGGCTTATTGGGAAAACCAAACGACCTCTACTTCTCTAGGCATCACTTTGAGGGAAGAGGTTCTTTTATCTTAGTGAATCATACCATTCTCGAACTGGGTGAACTTTCGCAAGAGGGAGGTCCCCTTGGGGAACCATACTACTTTCGCTCTTGACTAATCACCACAAGGGAGAGGTTCGTTTATTTCTATGAACCGTACTATTCTCGTGGTTGGTGAACTTACGCAAGAGGGTTGCCCACTTGGGGAACCATACTACTTCTGCTCTTGACTTTATCACCAAAAGGGAGAGATTCGTTTATTTGCAATGTACTTTTAACTGAATAACTTTTATTCGGGTGACCTCGTTAAAAAACCCTTTTAAGGGAAAAAGAGTGTCCCCATAAACGTGTACAAGTGCAAGATTTAACTAAAATAAAACTTCAGGTTGGTCGCATTCCAAGTATGAGGAATCGCGCCACCTTCTAATGTCTCGAGTCTACATGCTCCATTCCCAAGGGCCTCCGTTATTCTGAAAGGACCAGTGCACTTGGGAGATAGCTTATTTTCTAACTGGTACGGGTGGGCCTTCATCATCACCAGATCGGTGACCTGGAAATGTCGAGGTCTTAGCTTGGAGTTGTACTTGTACTCTACCCTCCTTTTCAAGGCTTCTGCTTTAATCCTTGCTTCTTCCCTCACTTCATCCAGTAGGTCCAAGTTCACCTTTTTTTCCTCGTTTGACTCTTCAACCACGAAGTTCTGAAAATGTGGTGAGCTCTCCTGGATTTCTACCGGGATCATAGCGTCCGAACCATATACCAAGCAAAATGACGTTTCCTTGGTTGTGGACTGAGGGGTGGTGTGGTAGGCCCACACGATCCTAGGAACTTCTTCTACCCAGGTCCCTTTGGCTTTGTCCAAGCTTCTTTTCAGGCCTCTAAGCAGAACTCGGTTGGCCGACTCGACTTTTCCGTTTGTTTGGGGGTGTTCCACTGACGCACATACTTGCTTTATCCCCAATTCTGCACATAGCTTGCCTAATTGCTAGCTTGCGAACTGGGTACCATTATCGGATACTAGCCTCTTCGGGATTCCGAAGCGGCATACTATGTTTCTCCACACGAAGTGCTGGACCTTGTGGGTCGTGACTACTTGCCTCGTATTTCTCATATTGCGGGTAAAGACTCCTTATGTAACTGTGAGTGGGACCTTGTTTTAACGGACCCCACGGTGGGCGTCAAATGTTCTTGCTGGTTCACTCGCCTCGCCGGTTGAGAAACGTGCTATCCTCGCTTGAGAAACGTGCCTTCTTCGTCAAGAAACTTCTCACCTGCAAACACAAAAGAGGCGCCCTAGCGACTGTTTGTACTCCGACGCTGAAGTCAGTATTAGGCAAAGAACACCAAATATATAGAATAGCTTCAGTCTTAAAAAATGCGTACCTTACTAAGGTTTTGGGCACCCTTTATATAGGTTGAAACTAGGGTTTACCTTTGTGTTACCTTTGATTAGGGTTCCTTGGAGAATGTCTTTGTACCGCTATTCATAGGATCTTAGCGTATCTGGCACATGAACTTCCCTTAACTGGAGTACAAAAAATAACAGAGTGGCCGCCTGGGTACCAACTTGTGCACCTAATCTCCCGCGCCATCTGTTTGTGGGTGCCCTAAGTGTCCACGTGCCATGCATGAAACTTCCCTGGAAACCCTAATTCTAATGGGCCTTAACGCCTCCCAGGATTATCCATACGTGTTGCGCCTCTATGCGTCATACACACCAAGTGCATGGATCTCTCATGACTTAGGCTTCCCACAAATCTCTTGTCTTTAACTGTTATCTTAACAAAACTCTAGGGTCCACCTTACGTGGCCTTCTACTACATCTTGACGGCCAATGTTCGATCTTCTCCCTCTACTGACGAGGTCTGATGTCGATCTCCAACATCGGGCTTAGAATAGCAATACCAAAGACTAACCAATCCCCTGGTACGTGCGTTTGGGGCCCACTTCACGTGACCCCCTTCCATTACCAAGCATCGATGCGCGATGTCTAAGGTCAGCCTCTGAGTCGATGACCGAGGACTGGTCGGGATAGTACCAACAAAACATAAAATAAAATGTAAGATTTATAGAGAAAGGAAAAAATTTCAAATAAAATAGTGTACATTTATTGTTATGATATGCATAATAATTTTATTTTTATTAGTCTTATTATACTTTAAAAGTAAAAAAAAAAAACTATAACACTAAAATTAACTTTGAATACATCTTTAAAATATAATACATTATAAATAATATATATATATATATATGTGAGATTAGTTATAAGATCTAAAAAATTTAAATTAAATACTTATTTTGACAATCGTATAATCAAAATATTTAATAAAGATATATTTTGGAATAAAAAGTTGTGAAGATAAATAAAGATTGTAAGAAATTTGATAACATTAGTGAATGTGATGTATTGTTTTGATGATAATTAACTAATGTAAAATTTTGTAATGATTTTGTGGAAAACTGATATTAAAAAAAATATATATATAATAAAAAAAATATGAAAAAAAGAGAATAAATTGATAGTATATTTTTCATATTTTATTAATAGTTATAAATTTTCAATTTTTATTGTGTTGTAATGTGTGAGTTTTTTTATAGACAAAAACAGTCTTATGAAATCAGTTAAAGAGAGTCTTCTAAAATGTTATCATTTACATTTAAAATTAATCCATTTCATATTTCGGGTGTTTTCTCTCTTTTTCTTAAATTTTATGATAAAGAAATATCACATAAGTTCCTTGTACATAAAATTAATATTGTTAACAAATATGAAATTTACTTGAAATTAATATATCAATACCCTTCTTTGTTTATTTTATTATTTACTAACCTAGTTTTCTTTACTGTAATTTTATCACAAAATAGTATTAAAAAATTATACCATCTTATTTTAAACAAATGATTTAGTACTTTAAAATTTTCTAATTATAAGTAACTATAAATATGTAATTTTTATAATTTTTTAATGTTTATTATTTTTCCACATTTTAATAGATTACATAACAAAATGGAAAATATAAGTAATAAAAGATCGACATAAGAACAACAAACACAAACTTGAAGACTAAATGTTAGAAATAGAAAATGAAAAATGACCATTGAACAAAGGACAAATGAATACATGAAGAAAAACTTATAGAGAAAGGAGAAACAACACTATTTATATCACAAATATTGTTTCAGAAATGAGATTGACGTCTATTTGTTATGTTTGACTTGATCAATAAAAAAATGCAGGTAACAAAAATGTTATAATTTTACTTAACATTTGTTAACTTACCATATATAATTACTCTATTTATTATGTTTCGATAACAATTCATTATCATGTGTATTATCCATATTTATTAGAATCAATTATAAATTTATACGGATAATACAAATGTACAAAAAATAACATCATTTATTTAAATTTTAATATTAAACATAATTATATGTAAATGATAAAAATAAAAAATGCGGATAAACAAGCGCGAGAGTATTTGTGTTTCCACTAGTTACTAATAACAAGAAAACGTAAAATTATATATAATAAAGTATATGAAAGTACTTTGAAGACAAAATAAAGTTATAAATATAAATAAAAAAAATTATGTGTTACCACCAAAATTCTCAATACATTTTGTATATGACAAAATGGGAGAGAAAGATACATTTTTTTTTTAGTAAAAGGACAAACATATAGCAATGGTTTGTATACAACACTTTTTTTTGAGTAATATCTTATGTAGATAGATTTTCTTTAGACACATACTTATTTGCATTAGATTCAAGAAGAGTATTACATGTTTTAATTTTCATATATTATAAATAAACATCTATACACATTATCTACATGCTTGTTTTGATTCATTTCTTTGATATTGTTTCTTCTTCATCTTTTTGTTAAGATATATTGCTTTGATGTTATTTGATGACTTTCTCCTTGGCTTCAATGCTTGAAATCGTGGAGGAAAAGGTCCTTTGATGGAGGCAGAAGGGTGTGAAGATGTTAGGAGTTAGAGGAAGTAATTTGTTGTGGAAATTCTATCTGAATTCAAAAGGGGTTAGGCCAACTCTTGAAGAGGTTCTAGGCTAACTTCTATAAGAAGAGATAACCTAAAGAAAGCTAAGAATAAGTGAGTTATGCATAAATATTGGCAGTAATTCTTTATTCAATTTAAAGCTAAAAATTCATGTACATGAGTGCCTTATTTATATGAGAATGAAGCTTGCAGCCCAAGCTTCTCAAACCCTAAACCTAACCCTAACTTAGAGAGTAAGCTTCTTAAAGAAATAGTTTGCAACCCAAGCTTCAAGGCAAACAAAAACTTGACACCCAATCTAGGTTATTTACCCCAGTTTGGCACCATTTTTTCTCCTAGGGTTGGGTTTATTTACCCTAAACTATTTATGGTCTAAATACAAGACCCAAATAATATTTTACTCTACTTGGTCTAAATACAAGGCCCAAATAATATTTTACTCTACTTGGTCCAAATACAAGGTCCAAAATAAATCCTACACTATGTTGACCTAGAATACAAGGCCCAATAAACTCCTACACTAATCTGTACATTTATTTTCAAGGTTAAGAAGAAGAAAAAGAATATTCAATCTCTTCATTAGACCTCATCCTCTTCAATTATCTTAGCCAATGGTTTTGAGTCTGGATGGGTTGTCATCATTCCTTCCTGCTTGAAAAGGATTTGTTTTCAGATCTGAACGATGCCTAATGACAACAACCTTTGTTATATGATTTTGTACTGCCCAGACCTCGAACATCAGTTGAAGAAGAGGCCGACATCGGACATTGACATCGGACCTCGGTGGTCTGACAGTAATAATGGGCCATGTAAGTTGGGCCCCACGAACAGTATGAGTTAATGTGAGTCAACACCCAGATACTAGAAAGACCTAAATCACGAGAGGATCATGCATGGGGTGTGTATAGTACATTCGGGTACGACACAAACAAGTGTTCTTTGGAGGTGCTAAGGCCCATAAGGGTTACGGTTTCCAGTGAAAGACTGCATGCATGACACGTGAATAATTAAGGCACCACAGAACAGATGGCGCAGCAGTGCTAGTACATGAGTTGGTACCCTGGCGACCATGTTGTTAGAAAGATTGCACTCTAGAAGAGGCAAGTCTTGTGTCGCGGTTGTGCTAAGCTTGTGCAGCGCGTCACAAGATGCCTCACCATTAAACCCTAATTCCACTTAAGGAAAGATCCTTGAGGGATAGGGAAGTTGACCTAATTACAGCCTATATAAAGGGTGGTAAGAACCCTAGAGAGGTATGTCGTTTTTAAGACTGAAACTGCTTTGCACACTTATTGTTTCTTAGCTCAGTACTAACTTGATCGTCGGAGTGCAATCAACAGGTAGGGCCCCATCCGTTTTAACGGAGCCACTCTCAACTACCCGAGGAGAGAGCGTAAACCACCAGGAGATAGGAGGAGCCACCATCTACCTTTGAAGTCAACGACGACTGAGTCAACCGGCATGACCAAATTTATTATTTTCCTCTAGTGTCAAATATCAACCTACAGTAAACATCAAACAATAAAACAAATTATATATATACATAGAAAATAAGAATAAAAATATGGTAAAAGACCTTTCTTCTGAGTCCAAGAAAGTTTAGGAAATTGGGAATGGGCATTTATGTTGAGTTTCAACATTTTAACCAAATACTATTAAAGTTATAACATGATCTACTATCCATAATGAGAGAATTTTTAAAGGTTTGACACTTTGTTTGAAAAATAATTTCTCTATGGATAGTGCTAGAGCAAGAGTAAGTGAAAACAACATGTGAAGTTAGGGTCTAGATTCTTTTTTTCTAGCTCCAAAACATCATCTTTAATGGATGAGGATGTAGTTTAAAAATTTCACTTTTAAATTCCTTTAAAAGCAAACTACAAGTTCAGGGGAACTTGGGAGAGTAATGCCTTTGATACTTTATTATGGGTTCTTTTTCATATTTTTCAATATCTTTTTCTTTTTTTCTTTGAATCCTATTTTATGGATTTGGAGGGGTAACCCTCCCCCTTAGACTCTTTCCTGGAATCAACTAAACTATGGTAGTGTTCCTTCTTTTGGAGAATACGATTTTCTATAAGAATCTTCTTTCCTACCATACCATTCCCAATGTTTTCTCCTATATTTATCTGGAATATCCAAATATCTAGAAAACATATCTTTGAGTTGAAATAATTCATTTTTTTTTTGTGATGGAAGAGGCCCAAACACCAACTCAAATGCAAGCCCACCAAAGTGTAGAATTGGGCCAACCACTAAAGTCATGGCAAAGAAGCTTCAAGAAGATTGGAATACTGCTACTGATGGCAGAGAAACCTTTTTATACATGTTCAAGATGCCATGAATTCTAGTGTAGAGTAGAATTTAAATTCTTGTCAAATTAGCATAGAAAATTTCATTTGTAATTTTTGTTAAAATGAAAATTGGTACCTAAATACCAACCTAGGTTAAAATTAGGGTTTCTTAAAAATCCTAATTTAACCTAGGTCGGTCCTAGGCAAGCCTATTAGGAGTGCGTTCCAAGTCATTGAACATGTTTTCCATGTGTTTGAGTTAGGCGCCACTAAACCCTAAACCCTCAATCTAATAGTGAATTGCTGCCAATTTTGTGTCAATCTTCTCCTACCTCTTTAGGATAGACAATTGATCTTTAAACTTTCATTCTACCAAAGTGAGATGGCCTCACCACTCACATTTCATACCTAACCTGCACCTCCAAGGCAGCCACATCTCCTAGGAGAGCCTTGACCGTGAGCATCCATTAAGCTTCCGCAAATTCCACCAACAATTCTCCAAAGGATTATGACACTCTTGCATCATTTGGTATCAGAGTTATGGTTTTCAAGAGATAAGTGCCTTATCTTGATTTTCATTTTGTGATCTTCTTAATTCCTTGTTGTTCCTCACTTCCATATTGTCTAGCTGTTTTTTAATTTTCGTTTTGAATTGGTGTGCTGTTTGGAAATTCCAATCGGTGCATCTTGTTCAATTGTTCTAGAGCAATCCTTGTGCAATTTTGTGTAGGATTCCATATAGTTTTGTGTTGCTGTTATGTTTTTGGTTTATTTGAATCTTTATTGCAATTTTAATCAGTTCATATTGTGTTGATTTGAGTCATTTTGATTTTTGAATCCAATTGTGTTTTTTCAAGTCATGTTTCTCCTAAATTGTCATCAATTCCATGTAGTGCTGTTATTGATAATTTTGGTTGCTTGATTTTAAATTTGAGTCCAAATTTATAATTCTGGGTTTGATACTTTGGTGCATTTTAATTTTTAAATTTGAGTTCATGCTTGAGTTCTAGATCCATACAAGTTCTTATACATCTCTTCTATTGTGTTTTTGAAGTTTCTTAAAACTGTTTTTAATTCCAGAATTAAGATTCCTCTATTTTAATTCTGTGCTGACTGTTTTTTTTCTTATAAAATTAAAATTCGTTGGATAAATATTATAAAATTATGGATCTAAACAGTTTGATGTGTTATAAAAAAAATAATAAAAAAGTGAGTCAAAATTCAAAATAGAAAAAAAAATGATAAATCAAATACAAAACTTGTGCATTCTGGCGTGAACATAAACGGTGATTTGGCAACAGATTTGAAAAAATTATCACAATTAATTGGTGTATTTTTTTGGTGTGATTCCAGCGCCAAATTTTTGCTAAGATATTTCACTGCTTGTGATTTAATGTTCAAATTCAAATTCAAAATATAAACCTCAGCATAAATTTTGTAAGTCATGCATTTTGTATTTCAAATTCCAATAGTATTGTTTTGGTTTTCTTAATCCAATTCTAGTGCCAATCTTTAGGATTCAATTTGTGTCACCTTTGGTTGAGTTACCTTATTTTCTTGCTTGTCAAATTACTCAATTACTCTTTCAAGTTGTCATAATATTACTCCATTTGTTGTTATCCAAATTTCAAATTGAATTGTTTCTTTACTTTAAATTTGTTGACTTCTATTGTTGGTGAAAGTTTTCAAAAGTGGTGCTTGGTTAAGTTTGGAGTTAACCTTTGTGGTGAGTCCATTTTTACTTAGTAGGTGCTGTTTTGAAGACTTAATTTGTATATCCTTGAGAGGTTGAACAAGAGTGATGCAGCAAGTGAGAGTACAAAAAATACACAAAGAGTGGGTGCCAATAGCAAGGGCCACACTAAGAAGGAGTACCAAAAAGCAAAAGAAGTGCATAGAATAGGAATTCTAAAAAAAAAATTTGTAATTCAATTTCCATTGTATTTCTTTTGAATTGTAATTGCATTAAACCTTGATTAATTAGTGGATTAATTACGCATTAGACGGTGAGTGTGTCTTTTATGGCTCTAAGTGTCTAGATGCCTCACCTTAGGATACGTCTAGCTTTAAAGCTTTCTAGTTAGTAAACTTTAATTGTGTTTTAGTTAATTGCTTTGCATTGTTTACTTGCTTTGTTTTGTTTAATTGCTTTGCATTCTTCTTGAATAAAATTGTGTTTTCATTCTTGATTGTGATATAAGTGAATTACTTAGAGAAAGTTTTGTGAAAGTCTTGAAGGATAGATTTTAGCTAGGAAAGGTTTGGTACTTAAGTGATCATAGTGATTCACCTCCCTTTACTGGGAATCTACCTTGATTACTACACCTATCTTTCTTGAGGTAAATTACATTTAACACAAAACTTTAATCATGTCAGCTCATTCTTCTAAATCTAGTGAAAGTGATCTAAAGTCCATTAAAACTCTTTTAAATCAATTATCAAAGGACTTTCAATCACTCTCATATAGATATTTGGAACATGAGGAATAAATTAAAGAGCTGAAAATGGCTAAAGAAAGGGATGAAAACTCTTATAAATCTAAAAAAAGTTCACATGCATCTAGTTCTAAATATCATGAATCTTTTGGGGAAGAAAGTCCTAGGATAAATGAACATTATCAACCACCCCCTAGGCGAACTAGAAGAGAAAGACAAGAAAAAGAAAGCCTAAAAGAGGTTAGGGTAGATCTACCTCATTTCCATGGAAAAGAAAATGTAGAAGTTTATCTAGATTGGGAGATGAAGGTAGAACAATTGTTTGCTTGCCATAGAGTGAGTGAAGAAAGAAAAGTACCCTTAGCCACTTTAAGTTTTCAAGGCAATGTTATGTATTGGTGGAAGACCCTTGAGAGAGATAGGTGTCTTCATAAGGATCCTCCCATAGATTATTGGAATGATCTTAGGGAAGCCTTAAGACGCCGCCATATTCCCTCCTACTATAATAGGGAGTTAATGGACAAGCTCCAAAGACTCCAACAAAAGACCATGAGTGTAGAGGAATATAGGCAGAAAATGGAATTATACATGATGAGAGCCTCAATTAAGGAGTCTGAACTCATCACCATAGCAAGATTCTTAAATGGGCTTAACCTTGAGATTAGAGATAAAGTTGAACTCTTACCCTACCAAGACTTGAATAATTTAATTCAATTGTGTATCAAGTTTGAACAACAAAATTTGAGGAAAACCTCAAGTCGTAGGGAAGTGATGGAGATCAAGTAGAAGAAGAAAGTGAGGCCCAAGCTTAAGAACCTCAAGGAAGGATTACAAGGAGCAAGGCTAAAGTTTTGGGTAAAGAGCATCAAATGCTTTGTCTTTTTGTAATTACCCTTGTATAAATTTGTAAATAATATAGGAGTAGCCTTTAGGAGAATGCCAAAAGAGGAAAACCAAAAGACACCTCTCATGTAAGGCATCTTAGGCGCTAGTTTTAGGAAAAGGCTAGAAGCAGTGTCTCTTTCTATTCCTTTCCCTCTTAGGCGCTAGATTAGAGAATGAACTAGAAGAGTGACTCTTCCAACTCCCTTGTCTTGTATAAATAGAGGTACATGGTGCCTTGTATCATAAGTTGAAATTGAATTTTTGAGTAAAGAAACTATACCAAATTGGTGAGAGAGTTGTGTGAGACTTGTTCTCTACTCTTCTTCCTAGTCT
>Ga0123342_1010239_pt1 | contig 10830 bp, 6 predicted proteins | sample Turbeawhitnodule_FD_89960 | JGI IMG/M metagenome (GOLD analysis project Ga0123342, IMG submission 89960) | Root nodule microbial communities of legume samples collected from Mexico - Turtle bean Mexico white nodule | ecosystem: Host-associated > Plants > Roots > Nodule | place: Mexico: Nepantla... | reverse complement strand
TACTTCCCAGTCACGGCAATAAACCCCTTCCCCATAACGTGGCTGTCATAAATAAAAGCATCTGTGTGCCACATCGAAAGTAAGCTTCCTCCGCCATTATCCCCTTCGTAAAGCAACCATCCAGCTTTGTTATCCCCCCATAGCGAGTAACATCTAGCATCCGAGAACTGGACCGTTTTAGTTTCTTGCAGGCACACAAATTCCGCTCCCTCTCTGGCTATAATGTGCTTCAAGTACCTTGCTTTAGTGCCACCCCCCAACCCTCTTATGTTCAGATTTACAATTATCATGACAACCCATCCTTATCCCCCTCCTTGGCATGTTTTGCACCCTCCGTGTCTCTTACTTCCATGCACACGTACTCTTGGACAACTTCCTCTTCGTTCCCATGACAGAGAATCCCTGATATTTTTCCAATCTCCCATAACAATTCTGGTTCCCCCCATTGCCTTGTTCACACAGTCGAGAATTACATTTAAATATGTCTCCATCCGAAATTGAAGCAGAGGTCTTACCTTCTTGGTGGTTCATGGGTGGTGCAGAACGAGCTTGTTTCTCATGTAGTCTAACAGACCGCCTCCTTTGGGGGAGAGATGAATCCCCCAATTCAATGAGCCCTTTCTCCTTCCGCTGGCGGAGTGACGAATTACATAGACCTGTAATTCGTACCGTATGGCCCTTGGTTGTTTTCCCCCTTCAACATCTGGGGCTCGTCTTCCTCAGAAGTTGTTGGCAATATATCGATCGCCCCACCGTTTGGTAGATTTTGCTGGCAGGCTATCTTGTTCTTTTTGTAGGCATAATAGTTCAGACGAATTCAAGCATCCAGGCCAAGCTACTAGCTTTGAGGCAGGCGACCACCCAATGTTCGAGAACCAATTTGGACACAGTAACTAGGGCCTCGACTTTCGATCTGATTGACTTGGCGTCACTGGTAGACACCAGCACCCCTCGGGTAAGCAAAAGAAAATATTAGGGTTTCTGTAAGTCCACTCAAGGGTCTCATCGAGTGTTAGAGCCGAGTTCTCGTCCCCTACCATCACCCGGCTCAGCGGCCGAAGAGACCACTCCCTTTCTTGGGGGTGGTTTGTATTTTGCAAAAGGTATTCCTCTTATCTTGACATCGAACGAGGAACAAGTATTGCGGTCAACCACAAAAGAGGATCTGATCTCGGCTTGCATTAAGATGCAAATCTGAGTATTGGTTCTTACTCTGCTAGTGGGTGAGGAATCTGATTCGGCCTTGATCGAAAGGATCTCCAAGATGGAGCATGAGTTGGCTGAGCTGACAAGCTTCATGGCGTCAGCGTTGGAAGCCAACTCCTTCTTCGAAGGAAAACTCAATAAGTACAAGACCAAGCTTCATCAAGCTTCTGTGAAGAATGCGTACTTCGAAGAGAATAACCAACGATGAATTGACTCTACCTCGGGATGAGGCGTTGTACAGACGGGTGACTGTGGAAGCTAAGCTGCAAGATATCCAAGATACTACCTTGGGACTTTGCGAAGAGAGCTTTAACCAGATCGTCCAACATGCCGACTTTCTCTATGGCGGTCCGTCCGAGGGGTACTTTTTATAGTGGCATAGATATCCATGAAGGGAAACTTCTCCCTATCCAAGATATCCTTATCGTTGAGGAGTATCCAGTTGTGATCGAAGACGAAGACTAGCTCCTAGAGTTTACTTCTTTTGTAACCTAGAGTCGGGTTGTGGTCTCCTCTTTTGCTTTCTTTGTTTGAAAATTTTATACAAGTATGCTTCTTTTCAATTTCGAGTGATGTTGTCTGTTTTCCTTTTCAACTGGATTTAACCGATTGTTTTACCTTTACATTCTTTACAAATTTTAACCAAATGATAGTAGACATTAACTCCTCTCATACCTGCACTCAAATGGTTATAAAATAAAGTAACTTTACATTTACGGACAGTTGTATATTCCTTTCTTTTGAAAAATTGACGAGTTTATCGATAAGTCTTGGGAGGGATTACCGTTTTAAGGCAAAACTTTTTTGACTGAGTCGTGTTGCCTTATTTTTTTAGGCATTAGGAGGGATTGTCATTTTAAGGCATAACTTCCTTAATTGAAACAAGTCGTGTTGTATTTTTTAGGCATCGGAAGGGATTGTCGTTTTAAGGCAAAACTTCCTTGGTTTTAAATCAGTGCTTAGCCTTAATCAACGTTGTCTGCGTAAACATTAAACAAGTTTTGAAAAAGTGTCTTGTTAAAACCTTTTCAGCCTAAAACCCTCCTTAGGGATAAAACGATCGAGCAAGGAAAGATGACACATAACAATATTAAATGTAATAAAACTTGAGCCGAGTGACATTCCAAGTCCTCAGTACAATTTTTTCTGACAAAAAGTCCAAGTATTCTGCTCCACCTACTGAAATGTATCGTATTCGAAATGTTCATTCCCAATTTGCTGAGAATTTCCCTTTAGTTTGTCTTGCATCACTGTGCATTCGCCACACGAGGTTACCTTCTTGGAAATTCCTCGGTTTGACTTTGGAGTTATACCTTCGTGTTGCTTTAAGCTTATAGGTCTCCTCTCCAAATTCATTAATCATGTCATGGCCAACAGTTAGGCTTTCTTGGTTTAAGTTTAAGTCGAACATTTTCCCTCTCAGGGACGATTCTCCCGCCTTTACCAATATCATAGCCTCGGGTTTCGTACGTAAGGCTGTATGGAGTTTCTTGTGTACTCGTTTGAGGTAACCTCCATTTTCCCTTCCTGGAGTCAAGTAGCCTTTTGAGTTCATTTAGAATAACTTTATTTGCAACCTCAGCTTGTCCGCTGGTTTGGGAATGTTCAATCGAACTAGCGATTGGTTTGATGTGGAGTCCCTCATATAAAGCTATCAAGCCTCGGTCAATGAATTATCACCCATTATCCATGATAATCATATGAGGGATACCAAAAAAACATATAATGTTTCTTTCAACAAAATTCTATACATTCTTAGTCAATATAAAAGCTAGAGACTTGACCTCGATCAATTTTGTAAAGTAGTCTACCCCTACTAAGAGGAACTCACATTATCTTTTTCCCAGGCTGAAGGGTCTGATGATATCCATCCCCCATATGGCGAACGACCATTGAAAAACAATGTTATGTAGAGTCTACGACATGAGGTGAGATAGTGTTGCATGCTCATTACACTTGATGCACTTTTTTACATATTCCGTGCAGTCATTTTGCACAATCGACCAATAATAATCGGCTTTTGAGGATCTTGGACTTATTTGACTTGGTCATCTGAAATACATTTAAGTAATGATCGAGCACATCTTCGAAAAAGCTCTTGGCCGATGATAAGATACCTTGCACAACGCTGCTTCATCGTTTTTTCATCATTAGCTTCACAGGTCCTATGCTCCAAGAACTTCCAAATGGGGGTTATCCAATTATCACACTCGGTCCTTGTCAAACACTTAGTTTGTCCAACAGTTGGAGTTTTTAACGAGACTTGAATAATTGATCGGTCATGACTTTTCTTTTTGGTCGTGAACAACCTACACAATAGGTCAACCTGAATGTTGTCCTCCCGTCAGATTTGTTCAACGCGCATGCTTTGAAAATTTCTGATCATTCGTAAAACCGCATGGTAGTACCACTGTAGTAGGGAGTCTTTGACCTTAAACTCTCATTTAACCTGACCAACCACTAGGTGAGAGTCACTTTTGCAAATCACCTCTCGTGCTCCCATAAAAAATATGCCAGGTTTAGGTCGACCAAGATGGCTTCATATTTTTCCTTCTTGTTCGTCATTTTGAACTCGAAATGTAGGGCTTGCTTGAGAAGGAGATTTTTGGGTCCTTCCAGGACTATGCCGGCTCCACATGATTTTTTGTTAAAGGACCCGTTGGCATAGACCAACTAGCATTCGTCCAACCTCAAATTCAATTTTGCAGAGAAACATGTTAGGCACTGTGAGTTGATGGCTACTTTAGGCTCATACCGAGTTTCAAATTCTAACAACTCGATAGACCATCCAATCATCTTCCCTGCGAGGTCTAATTTGACCAGGATTTTCATGATCCGGTAGTCAATCAGCAATATTGTGTTGTTGTTGACTTTCTACAGCAAGTGCATCGCGTTGTCAGAAGTAATAATTTGTCCCTAAGGACGAAGATCGATCCCACAAGGAACATTTGACTATTCAAGTACAATATTCGCTAAATATAAAATAGAACAATAAAAATTTGGTTTGAAGATTGTTATAATGGCGAGAATTAACAAGAAAAGAAATCAAAGAGTAATTGCTTCATTTGGAAAAATAGGGATTGGGTTTCATCTGTCTCACTCTTATGTATTTTGATTAGCATGTTAACATTATGTTCTTTGATTGAAATTGATGCTAGTATAAATGTCATTTATATCGATTCTTCGCATATAATTTTTTTAAGAATGTTCCCTAAATATCGATCCCTCTTATATTTATAAGAACAACTTAGGATCAAGCTCAAACGTTAATAGCAATTAACATTTCAAGTTTATTCCTAATACTCCAATATATTAAGTATTGTTGTTTAGGTCAGAACCCTAAAATATATTTCCTAGTCATATTTAAAAGCAAAACAAAAATACCAATAATCAATCAAGAACATAATATTATATCATAGTTAAATATCACCTCAATACATAAGAGTTTGAACAAATTACTCCCAATCCCAAAGGGTAGAATTCGCCATGCATATTTCTAGCACCTTCCATTCTCCTAATTGGTTAGAATTCACTCAATGATGTTTTCCTCTCAATCTGGCACCCAAGGGTTGTGCCTATACCCCCCCTATTTAACCTAATTTTCTAGGGTTAGGTGACTTCCTGTGTTGCATTTTGGGCTTGTTCATAAAAACATGAAATTAGCCCAATCAATCTTACGCATTCTCACTGTTGAGTTGGAGTTTTTTTTCTCTCTTTTGTGAGTTATGGGCCTTCCAACTTTCTCCTTTTAGCACATATCATTCCTTTTTTAGTTCAAATCTCCATTCTTCCCTAGAAACCTGCAATTAACACAAAATTTGGGAGTAAAATGCTCTTATTCAATTAAAGATCATAAAAAATGTAAAAGGTATAAATTCATAAATTAAAGACAACTTTATATGTAAATTAGCAATTAATACTCATAAGTGCCTATATTTTAATATGAAATATTACGAAAATTAGGCACTTATCAGTTGTGATTTTGAAAATATGCATGCATCCTCCGAGCGGTTAAGACTAGTGCAAAGGCCACTTTCTCTATGGTTTGATAGAGAGATTCTTCATTATGTAGCATTTGGCCAACAAAGTAGATCGGGCTTTTTTCTTTGTTGATGTCCTAGACGAGTGTAGCGCAAAGAACGTCCTCCGAGACCAACAAGTAAACTATTATTAGTTGCTTAGGATTTGGTTTCTGTATCGTATGGGGTGAATCCAAAAATTCCTTCAACTTCTGAAAGATTTCTTCACACTTAGCGTCCTATTTGAATTTTTTTTCTTTCTTCAAGAGTTGTACTATCGGCCGAGTCCGTTCGACCAACCTTGGAAGGAACCGGGATAGAGCGGTCAAACGCTCGATGAGTTTCTGTATCTCCTTAACATTTTGTAAGCTCCTCATCTCTGCTCAACATGTGTTAGGATTGGCTTCAATATCTCGGTATGTCAACATGAACCCCAAGAATTTACTCCTTTTGACCCTGAACACACATTTTTCGGGGTTGAGCCACATGCTTATTTTTTCTTCCTCTACTGATCGCACGAGCTAGATTTTCCCACAATGTCGATGACATAGACTTTGACACTTTGTCAGAGGATTCCTTTGAAGACTTTATCCATCATTCATTTGTAAGTAGCTCCGACATTTTTGAGCCCAAAAGGCATGACTTCATAATAATAATTGGCATCATCTGTCATAAACATTGTTTTCTCTTTATCTCTTGGATGCATGCTGATCTAGTTGTGTCCATAGTACGCATCCAAGAAGCTGAGCAATCAATGTCAAACTGTACTGTCCGCCAGTTGAACAATTCTTAGTAGATGATATGCTTCTTTCGGGAACGCCTTATTGAGGTTCATATAATCCATGCACATCCTTCACTTTTCGTTCAACTTTCGAACCATTACCACATCAACTAACCTTGTGGTATAATGAGTTTATTGTATAAATTCGGCCTCAAGCAACTTCTCGACCTCGACCCTTGCAATGTGTCTCCTTTCTTTACAAAACTTCCTCTTTTTTTGAGCAATCGGTTGGGCCTCATTGTAGACAAAAAGCCTATGAGTTATTAAATTCAGGTGCACCCCAGGCATATCTGATGTAGTCCGAGTAAAGAGGTTGGCATTTTCTACTAGGGTTTTCCGAATGAGGGTGCATTATTGGGAGACAACGATACTCTGATGTTTGTCGTATGCACCTTATGTTGGAATGGAACCGAACGTAAGTCCTCCCTCGGATCTAACTAAGCATCATTCATTATGGGGTCTAAGTCAACAAGAGCGACCATGTGTTCTCTCTTAGGGGCCTTAGGCTCTCGAGATAGTTCTTCTTGGTGCTTTAGGCTCTCGAGAGTGATCCTGCAAGGCTCTCGGGAGCGTTCCCTTCGAGGTTCTTAGGACTCCTCCCTATTAGTATGCTCCACCCTTAGACTGGTCACATAACACTCTCTGGCTATTTTTCGATCTACATGCACCGTGGCGATGTCTTCGGATGCAGACGAGAACTTCATGGCAAGGTGTGGAGTTGTTATTATTTCACGCAGGACAGTGAGAAACAACTTCCCCAACAAGATATTATAAGAGGTGTTAGCCTCCACTATCAAATACCTTATCTTGATGGTTCGACAAAGATGTTTTCCTTCACCAAACGTGGTGTACAAGTCTATGTACCCCCTAATATCTAGCCGTTCTCCGAAGAAACCGACGATTTGGCCATCATATGGTTCGATCTCGGTTTCCTGGACCCTCATATTTTTAAAGTCTTCCAGTAAAAAATATCTATTCAACTTCCTCGGTCGATAAGGGTTTTCATAATTGAAAAATTATCAACGTCCATAATGATGACCATAGGATTGTCTTGTTCTGGATGAATGTCCTTATAGTCATCATCTGTGAATGGTATTGGGGACATCCTCAGTCGAGCGGAAGCCAAAGTCGAATTCACACAATGCACAACCTGAAGATTTTTTTTCTAGGCCGAACTCGAACATCCGCCACACGTGAAGCTGCCCACGATCGTGTTGATCACCCCTCTACCACCACGACGTGATGGCTCTCTCCTCCTTGAGGAATCACACGTCTCGGGTTGTTTCTCTAATCGTTGGTCGTCATCATGATTCCGTAGGGAATAATAATCCCTTCATCTCTTCTTGAATACTCCTCCCGGTGTTGTGGGGAGCGATTCGAGCTTCAGTTGTTGCTTTGCATAAATTTGCAAAACTGACCAACTTGGATAAAATTTTTTATCTTATCACTACAAGAAAATTTGGTATTACATACAACTCCAATCCATATGTAAGAGAGCAAATTTTTATGTAAAACATAGTTAAATACGGATTACATACGAAAAAAATGCAAATGTTAAACAGTCGTAGGTAACTGTTATGCACGAATTGAAAATCCATATATAATTACATTCGGATAAATCCATATGTAATTTTGTATGTAATTACATACAGATAAATCTGTACGTAATTATTGATTTATCTGTAAGTAATTGTCTATTAAATTTACATACATATATTTTAGTAATAACTCATTTCCATTCCAACTTTTTTAACCTTCTTTATTTTCTCTAAACATTGGATGTTTTCATATCCCTAATCAAGATAACTATTAATAATATCTTAATCTAAACTCTTCTAAATAACAGAGAAATTTAACTACATGCAAATAGGTACCATACATTTGAAGAAAAGTTTAAAAAAAAGAACATCTACTTTTTAATAAATAAATAAAGAATACAAAGTGCAAACATGGATGAATTAGTTCACTTGAGACCGAGTAAGAAGTTTTTTTTATATTGGTGCTCATATGGGGATGTATATTTTCATTTTAATATTGTTTTGTCATTTTAAAGAATACATAAATGAATGAAATAGATGAAGAGTATATTTTGTAAGATGAATAACTTAGTTAAATTATTTTAATATTATATTATTTTTCATTTTAAATTTTATTAAATTATAAATTATTTTCATAAAAAATTGTTCAAGAGGAATTAAAAATAAAAAAATAAGAATTAAACAATATATAGTTTGAATAAAAGTTTAATAAATAAATAAATAAAAATATATTATAAACATTAATTATTTATTCAAAAAAAATTACTAGAAGAAAAAATAATTTTAACGAGGGTTTATTTTTACATTATCCAGGGTTAAAATCTTTTTTAAGTCATTTACCCAAGGTTGTAGTTTCCTCCGCTAAACCATCCATGGGGAACGTGTTCCCTGGGGTTTTTTAAACCTCAAGAAAAGCCTTTCAGAATCCCTTGTAAATACCATGAGTTTAAGAACCTCCGTAAAATACCATAAGTTTCAAAACCTCCATAAAATACCATGGATTTAAAAACCTCTGTAAAATACCATGGGTTTAAGAATCTCAGTAAAATACCATGAAGTTCATAATTTTCATAAAATGACTTGCCGTTTGAAATAACCTTCAACCCCATTTTCCACCATCTCTAGCGATCCTCTTGACTTCTCTCTTCCAGCATAGACACACTGCTTTCCAGCACAGGCTCAATGGCCACCGACGACAGTCTTAACAAGGAATCAAAATTCAGCCACACTTATGTCTATTATATCTAAGGAGAAGAAACACTAAATAAGGTACTATCTTCTTCTTACTCCAATATTGCTTCTTTCATCACCTTACTGTCCCAACTTGGGTCCAAAGCCACTATTACCTAACTCAAAAACAACTAGTGTTTATCACTACTTTATATATCCTAAATAATTGCATTATCTATCAGATGTGGGCTTCAAAGTTGTGTGTGTTCTTGTCTAAGGATTGAAAGAACATATTGCAAGGAGAAATTAACTTTATTACATCTTACTTTCATAATGAATTAATTAGTAGATGCATTTTAAAGGCCTTAATTTAAAATATTTCAAAATTATGAGAATTAAATATTAACAATTATAACTAAAACTAAAATTGCACATAAAATATACGTACATCAAAAGCTAAAACAAAATAAGTCAAGTTTTTTGAAGTATGAACTCGTAACAAAAAAAAAAAAATAGGAATTATATAAACCAACTACCATTAATCATAAAAAATATGCAAATATTGTTGAAATACTTATTATACAAGATTAGTTATTAATATACTTATTATAATCTTATTTTGCTGAGTTTTTAAAATAAATTTTTGAAACTTTAGAAAATTTATTTGTAATGTAAAGTTAGACTTTCAAAATTTTAGAGAATTTAGTTATAAAATATATTAAAACTATGTAGTTTTTAATTATTTATTTATAAATAGATTTAGTTATATTTATTTATTGTAGTTTAAAAAATCTACAGTTATTGGGGTTTTACAATAAACCTCTGAAATTTAACGAATGTTAAAAAAACTTCTGTTATTTTGCTGAGGTTTTAGAATAAACCTTTAGAATTTAATGAAGGTTAAAAAAACGATGGTTAAAAGAACCTCTATTATTTTGCTACGTTATTTAGTTGAGGTTTTAAAATAAACCTTTGAAATTTAACGATGGTTAAAAGAACCTCTATTATTTTGCTAAGGTTTTTGAATAACCTTTGGAACTTAACCTCCGCTAGGGTTATATGAACCTCTGCTAAATAACATCCGTTAAAACATTTTTTCATGTAGTAAATATTTTATTGAGAAGTATAAAAAAATATATCTATATAATTTAAATAATAATTTTCTAAATTTAAGTACCTTAGTCGGATCAAATCATTTTACAATTAATGTTTTATAACTGATATATTATTCCATTTGATATATATAAATTATTTTTATATTTTATTTTTTAATATATTTAAAAATTAGAGTTCCTTTTTTGTTAACCACTTAAGATCATCATTTCAGATTTTTTTAGTGCAAGAGTGGTCATTTTGAGAACCAAAATATATTTTAATAACAAGTGATTTCTTTCTTTTTCTATACACAATACTTATAAGGCCTTGTATGTGAGAAGGATTTTTCTTATCCAATACTATTTTTAGATACATGGAAATATACTTAATTTTTTAAATAATGATTAAAAAGTTAATAAGATTTCTATTATTATATATATATATATTTATATTATAGGGAATTATATATTATACGTATTACACTATGTACCGCCCAGGTAGTCGGAATTGATGACGTGATCGCAAGCAATAGCATAGGCGTGTTGAACGGGACACCTGGCTGGTAGAAGGGAAAGACGTCGGGAGGCTCGTGTGATCGCCAGTCGTTAAGTTGGCGTGCCCGATCTCTAGCATGCCTAAAACGGCGGTCACCAAGTTTGTGTTGTAGTCGCCGGGTGCGAACCCAGGCGACAAGGCGATCGGAGATCGCCGAGAGGATGACATCGCCGAAGGATCAGGAAAGCTTGTTCTAGGCTTTCCAAGCAAAGGATGAAGTCGTCAGGTGGCCATTCCCTAGCTGGCCAGAGGTTGAGGTCGGGGAACAGCTTACCCGAGCATGCACAGTGAAGTAAGTAAAGTAGAATATAATGGCGGCTGACGAGACCACAGGGAAGGTGTGTATGAAGACACCCGTACTCGCCACGCAGAAGAGATCGCGCTCCAAGGCAGTTATACGCTGAGTTGCTTCCTGCATAAGTAACTTAGTCGAAAAGCCTAAAGAGTAAGAGGTGACGCTCAAGTC
>Ga0123342_1010238_pt1 | contig 10831 bp, 9 predicted proteins | sample Turbeawhitnodule_FD_89960 | JGI IMG/M metagenome (GOLD analysis project Ga0123342, IMG submission 89960) | Root nodule microbial communities of legume samples collected from Mexico - Turtle bean Mexico white nodule | ecosystem: Host-associated > Plants > Roots > Nodule | place: Mexico: Nepantla... | reverse complement strand
CTCTGACATGATCCTCGTACACTCGTCGCCACTCACACATGTCAGAATTGGGTGCGTGAACCCATGCCTAAATAGCACTCCATCAACGAGGGTGTACCTTGCAGAGTTCTTCTTTATCTTCTTTCCTTCTCCAGGCTCTGCTGGGAGAATTCCATCTGCAATGTATCGCCCATAAGGCGTCATCCACGTGTCGCCTTCCTCCAAGGCGCATACATGCACGCCCTTCTCTCCCTCGGGCGAGGCCGCGTAGGTGCTGATGCGAGGTGCCCTCGCCGTATCTTGAATCAAAGAGTGATGGCTCCTTGGTTTTCCTCTTGCTATGCTAATGTGAAGGACATCCACCCTGTTGTCCGCCACGAACTTTCGCGGCGTTTTAAGCGTCTCTTGGATGACTGTCCTCTGCCTTCCCCCCTTGCCTGAGCTAGCCAGCTTGGCAAGCAGGTCGGCTCTGGCATTTTGTTCTCTAGGGACATGCACCAGCTCAAACGTAGCGAAGGTTCCCTTCAACATCTCGACGTACCTCAAGTACGCAGCCATCTGCGGATCCTTTCCCTGGTACTCCCTTGTGACTTGTCCTGTGACCAACTGGGAATCACTCTTCGCCAAGAGGCTTTGAGCGCCCATTTCTTTGGCCAATTTTAGTCTTTTGGCCTTGCAAGGCCTTTCTTACGAAGTAGATGAGCCTCTGCACTTGGTCTTGATCCTGAACCAGCACTGAGCTGATGGCCCATTCTGTTACTGCAAAGTATAATCGGAGGGAGACGCCTGCCCGTGGCTTGCAAAGCACAGGTGGCGTCGCCAGGTACTCCTTCAACTTGAGGAATGCTGCTTCACACTCATCTATCCATGCAAAACGGCTATTCTTCTTTAGGCACTGGAAGTAAGGGTGGCCCTTCTCCCCTCCAGCAGACACAAACCTTGACAGGGCTGCCATCCTCCCAGTCAATTGCTGAACTTCTTTAACTGAGGTTGGGTTCCTCATGGAGATGATAGCTGCACACTTATCAGGGTTCGCCTCTATCCCCCTCTCAGTGAGCATAAATCCCAAGAACTTCCCTGCCTCCACGCCAAAAACGCACTTTTCTGGGTTTAATTTGAGGCGGTACTTTGATGTGGTAGTGACTTCCAAATCCGCTGCGTGCTACCTTCTCTCGTGCGAAGTCACCACCATGTCATCTACGTAGGCCTGCACGTTCCTTCCCAGCATAGGTGCAAGGACCTTGTCCATTAGCCTTTGGTAGGTGGCGCCTGCATTCTTCAACCCAAATGGCATCACCTTATAACAGTAGCTGCATGTCTCCGTCGTGAACGTCGTTTTACTCTCATCCCTTGAGTGCATCTTGATCTGATTGTAACCTGAGAATGCATGTAAGAAGCTCAGCATCTTGCAGCGGGTACGAATCTTTGGGGCACGCCTTGTTCAAATATGTGAAGTCGACGCACATCCTCCACTTCCCATTCGCCTTCTTCACTAGAACTACGTTGACCAGCCACTCAGGGTATTATATCTCCCTGATGTGTCCGACGCTTAGCAACTTCTGCGTCTCTTCCTTCACGACAAGGCATCGCTCCTCGTTGAACTTCCTCCTTCTCTGCCGCACAGGGCGAACCTTGGCGTCCATGGTAAGATGGTGGCACAAAAAATCTGGGTCGATGCCTGGCATGTCCGAGGCGCTCCATGCGAACGCATCTAAGTGGCGTGAGATCACGGCTGCCACTTCCTCTTGTTCTTCCAGGCTAACCAACGTCCCAACTTGAACATCTTACCCCCTATCTGCCTTTCCACCACATTGTCTACTGGTAGGGGTCGCCTATCCCGCACGCTCTCTGCCCGAGACTCGCTTCTGTGATCCTCTTCTGTTGGCGTCACCCTATCGGATGCATCGGGCGTCGCCTCCCCTGACGCTTCTTCCATGGGCGAGGCCTCTCCGTATACTTCTTCTATTGGCGAGGCATCACCGTATCTTCCTTCTGTGCGTGCATCTTCTATAGGCGTCGCCCCTGCAGGTGTGGCTCCCAAGGGCCCTACCTCCATCGGGGTATCTGAAATGGGTGGCCGTTCAACCACCATGACCACGCCCCCCTTCGTCTTTGTCTCCAATGTTAGCTGTGAGAACGGCGCGGAAAACCCCCTTGGTGGAGTAAACTGCTCAGGCTCACTTATGTCGTGATGCCCTAAATTGTTGTGCCATCCACGGTGCAACTCCTCATTTGCGTGGTGGAGCTCCTCATTTCTCGCCTGAGATGCCGCGAGATCTGCCTGCATGCGTTCTTGCTCAACCTTTGACGCCGCCACTGCCTCTTGCAATCTCTGTACCATGTCCATAACTTGCTGCATGGTCATGTCTTCACTCCTAGCGCGTGTGGGTCTCATTTTTGCGGTTTATGGAAACCTTCCCGACTGTCGTGCAACTTGAGAACTGGGACTGGTGAACTGTACTTGTGATGGGACTGATGTTTTAAATCGGCCCCACGGTGGGCGCCAAATGTTCCCGCTGGTTGACCGGGTGCGTCTTCGTGCGTGGCTTATCCTCGCGAGCTAGGGCACCTTCGTTCTGCTCCGTCTGTGAGTACCTGAAAAGAAGTGGACAAAGGGGTGCCCTCGCGACCGTTTGCACTCCGACGATCAAGTCAGCAAGCGAGAAACATCAAAGGTGACACACCTCCGTATCGGAACACCGTGAATAGATGCTCTGAAGGTGGTCAAATAACTGAGTAACTAGTGCTTTCTTCCCTAACTGCCTCTGTGTACAGTGGGTGCGCCAACAAGACAACTAGGGTTTCTGTGTGTGTAAAACTGCGAGAATTAGGTCAAAACTCGGGTTCCCTATCTCAAACGTCTAAAGACCCTTTTAAACACCTCCAGCATTTAAAGCGTATAAAAACGTTCAACGTGTTTAAAACGTTTAAAGCATTTAAAGCATTTAAAGTGCTTTAAAGCGTTCAAAACGTAAACTAAATTAATGCGTACCTTAGCAAACTCTCAGGGAAACTGATATACCTTGATGTTTCAATGCTCTCTACTATGTGTTCTTCTGACTTGATCGCTGCTCTTCGTGGAGGGCCTTACAACATCGTAACCCAACTTAGGGATAATCCATCGTGTAAGTCCTCCTTCTTGGAGTGCATCTGCGCAAGGGGTGACTTTCTGGGTGCCAACTTATGCGCCCCAACCTCTAGTCACTTGCTCTGTGAGTGTATCTACCTTTCTCTCGTACCATGCACGTGGTTCTCCCCTGGGTGTGGCCCTCTCATGGGTCGTATTTGTCCCAGGGTCTCCCAGCGGTGGCGTGGGTACTTCACGATTCAGGTTACCCCTTACTGGTACTAGAACTGTGGCCTTGAAGCCACCTTTCTCTTCTCTTTATTACTGTTCTGAGGTAACCGGTTGAAATTACGTACCAGAGTTTTCAACAGTTTTAAAAACTTCAAAATTAAACTAGTTAAATATTTTATAATAGCAATGTTCAAAGCAGAATAAGTGCAATTAAAAAGAATATTACATAACCAATACTTCTCCCCCTATTTGTCTCATCCAATAGACAAAAGGAAGGATTAAAAACAGCAAAAAAGAGAAGAAAAACTTAAACCAGAAATTAAAATGAGGGATTGTTTTCCCTTTCAAACTACAATTCCATAATATGATTATGGACTTCTTCAATCTGTTCATCCAGAGTTGAGAAACGTGAATCCATCTGATTAAACCTTGATTCACAAAAATCATAGAGATTCCTTTGATTCTCAGCAAAGGTGTCCATCCTGTTGATTATCAATCTTTCAAAAGGAGACATTTTTGTCATCCTTTCTCCCATGTAGGCATCACTAGGACCAACCTCTTGGGTCTCAGCAGCAGGCTCTTCTTGTGTTGCTGCTTCTTCAGGTTCATCACCCTCATTTGCTCCACTTGGGCGAGCTTGATCATCATCCTTGCTAACCCATATCTCACCAATTTTAGTAAATCCCATTTTGCTAAGGGATCCACTATTAATCTCACTTGAGGGTTTGATAACTTCAGCAAGCTTCTACTTCAAAATAGTGAAGAAACTTAGAAATTAAGACAACATAAGGGTAGGGAAAGTCACATAACCTCATGGACTTTTGCATGTGCTCCTTTATGGTGTGGATCCAATTGATCTTCACTTTGTTCATGATGCAATAGATCAGCAAAAGATCTTCTTCAGAAAGAGTGGAGTGATTGCTCCCCCTAGGTGTGATGATCCATGAGACAATGAAGGCTATAAGCCTTTCATCAAGCTTTAATCCCCCAACTGAAAAATTTCTCACTTTGGAGAGAGGATTCTCGAGACAGCCTTTGTAGAACTGCATTTTGTTAAATTCCTCAACAATTCCAAGATTTCCTCTGTTGATCCTCAACCCATAGTACTTTAAGCCAATCACAACAGTCCATACCTCATTGGTGATGACCATGTCTACACCTTTCACATGAGAAATGACAGAGTTACCATCAAATTGAAGGTTAATGTAAAATACCTTCACTAAGTCTGGATATATGTTCCCAGTGAGCTCTAGGAACCTCTTCAACCTTTGCTCCTTGAGGATGCTTCTTACAGTTGACAGATTTTGTTGTTTCATCCAAGTGAAGGAAACTCGCTTGGGTGTATTTACTGTTTTTCTACTTGTTTCAAGTAGATATTTGTTGATGAGGTCAACATCTCCAGAAAACTATCCTTCCGCTTTCCACCACTCCTAACAGTCCTAGTTCCAGCCATTGCTTAATTCAAAATAAATTACTGCAGAGAAAGCTTAGAGCAAAAGAGAAGAATAACAGGTTGTTTGTATGAAAAACAGCAGCTGATTGCACTCTTTATATAGCCAAAACCCTTGGTCAAAGTTGGCATAATGTGGGTTGTTTTCCAAAACAGAAAAACGAATCAAATCTGAACCATAAAGCTATTTTCGTCAGTCAAACAGAAAGTACAGATACTCACATGCAGATTTGACCAAACATTAAAAGCAACTTTAATTTCCATGATAAGAGAATCTGATTTATAAAAGGCAGTTATAGCAGAGGTATATTGTGTTCAAACACGCAATTAATATCACATTGACCACAGATAGCATTGGGTTTGAATAAATTTACAAATTAGGACTTAGAAATTAAAAACAGATTTGCCCATAGTAGCCAGGGAAAAATCAATCGATTGTTTCGAAGAAACAATCAGTTGAAATTCTGCACAAATGAAGATTTTGAGAAAAACAAATTTTCATGCAATCATGCTATATACAAATTTTCATAATGCACTCAGGTTGTATAAGAATTGCAAGCTAATTGCAGTTCAGGTATACAAGCATCACTGAAAATAATGTTTAAAGAAAAGAAAAGAATAAGACAATTATCTTCAGATTTTCAGTAGAAAAAAGTAATCATTTCAGAGAGTCAGAACAAGGCTTTGACTTAATCACAACACTTCATGAGATCCTAATCTTTCTGACCCTTCAATTAAAGTAAAAAAAATCTACAAAACAGAACTTGTTACATCACAAGGTTTGATCCCTTAAAGAATTTGGGACCCTTGGTATTGGACTTATCTTTGAAACCATCAAAACATCTAGGAATCCATTTAAAGATCCATCTTGGAACAAGAGATTTTCGAAACCTGTAGAACCTAACAGAATGACATTTCTTCATGCAATAGAAACATGTCACAACCGGTTGAATTGTCCTTTTAACCGATTGTTTTTCTGATATAGTTGAAAAAGGTTTTGAAATCCCATTTCCTTTGCTTGATGGATAAAAACCTAAACTAACTTTTCCAAAAACATAGATTTGAGATGCAAGAACATCTTCAAAGTTGGATTTTCTAGTTGTAAGTTTATCCAAAGTTTTCAAAAGATAGTGAATCTTTCTTTCAAGATTTTCACAATTTTCACAAACTTTTGACTCACAGCAGCAAACTGAGCTTTTGTAAATCAAGTCAAGATTTTCAAAATCTTCTTTTGTTTTTTCCAACACTTCTTCAAGAGACTTGACTCTATTTTCCATCCAGTTATTTAGATCTTTCAACCGGTTGTAAGAAAGTGCCAATCGGTTAGCCTCTTCATGTGTTTCATTAAAAGCTTCAAGCAATTGATAATAGTTGTTACCTTTGATTGAAGATGATGAACCCATGCTGCTGGATACAAATGCTTTAAGGCAGATATTTGCTTTTTCATCACCAGAAGAGCTTGTGGGTGAAACATCATTGTCATCCCATGCCACATATGCCTTTTTAGCTTTTCCCCTTTTCTCATTTTTGAAATCTGTTCTTTCTTTGATTTCATTGTTGGGGCATTCTGCCTTGATATGACCCTGCTCACCACAACCATAGCAAGTATACTTCTTAATATTAAAATCACTAGGTTTATTAGAACCATACCTTTTTGAAGCTTGGCTTTTGTTCTTTTTCAAGAACTTGCTAAACTTTCTTGACATTAGACTCATTGATTCTTCATCACTTTCACTTGAGTCATGATGTTGTTTGTGTTTGCAAGCTTTGAGGGCAATCCCTTTGCTTTGTTTGTCTTCACTTTCTTGGACAACCAGCCTATTCATCTCAAGCTCATGCTCCCTAAGCTTACCAAACAATGATGCAGTTGTCATGGATGTCAAATCTTTTGATTCTGAAATGGCAGTGACCTTTGGCTGCCATGTTCTATGAAGACACTTCCTTGATGTTTAGCTCTTCCTTGTCAAAAGACTTACCAAGACTAATCAAATGATTCACTATGTGAGAGAACCTCTTCTGCACATCACAAATGGTTTCTCCTTTCTGCATTCTAAAGAGTTCATATTCTTGAATAAGAGCATGCTTTTTGGCTCGCTTGACATCACTTGTCCCTTCATGTGTGACTTCAAGAATGTCTCACATTTCCTTTGCTGAGCTACATTATGATACCCTAAAAAATTCATCACAACTCAGAGGTTATTATATTCTTAACAATCCAGTCAAACTTGGCTTTTTTACTTTCAGCCTCAGTCCATTCAGATGAAGGTTTATCAATCAAAACATCATCTCTTTTTGACTTGAGGTATAAAAGGACCATTTTCAATTGTTTCCCAAATACCCTTATCAGCTGAATGCATACAGATTTTCATTCTTACCTTCCAAAATTGTTAATTTACACCACAGAACAATGGTGGGTTGTTTATGAAAGCACCTTCCCCAAAAGGCATATTGTCAGTCATTGTAAACGATTTTCAGAAAAACAGAAATAGAAACTTGTATATCTTTCAAAAACCTAGCTCTGATACCAATTGTAAGAATTAATGGCTTAAATAAGAGGGGGGGGGGGTGAATTGTTTATTAAAGATTTTCGCAAAGATTGATTAAGAATGAATCTTTATCAAACAGAAACTGTTATCAAAATTTTAACCGGTTAAAATTGCGATTCAATCAGTTGTTTATACAGCAACATAAACTGAATTATCACAACCAGTTATAAGGAGTTTAAGGGAAAGAGAGATTTACACAACAACTTTATACTGGTTCACTCAACCTTGAGCTACATCCAGTTCTCAGAACAACCTCTGAGTTCCACTAGTAATCAAATCCAGATTACAACCACACACCACAAAGAGGTTACTCCGAATCCCACAAAGCCCACTCACCCTCTTTGCAACACCTCACACCTCAAGCCGGAATCCCACTGACTTTAGAGGATTTCACCAACACTTACAAGGTTTATCAAAGTACAATTACAAGAAACTAAGAAAGGATAGAAAACACCTGGAATTACAAAAACCAGAAGCCCTATAATAAGTTCGTGCGCCATGGCAAAGCTTTAACAACAATCTTGCTAAACTTGAAAAACTTCTTTCAAAACAAATCTTAATCTCTCTTTTGATTCCAAAACAGTGTGGAAAACTTGTTTTTTTAAAACATTTGAAAGAAGGCTATATTTATAGCTTTTGAAATCTAGTTGTTTAAGGCAGCATAACAGAGCTAAAATAGTTTTGATCATATTCAAAACAGTTAAAACAGGTTTTCCAAAAATTGTTAAAAAAACACACATTTACCCGGTTGAAACCACAATTTAACCGGTTGAATGGTTCAGGTAGTTACATAACCAATTCAAAAAACAGTTTCAAAACCTTCAAGCCAGCTAAGTGACAAACAACCGATTATTTAAAAAATCCCACTCACCCACTTTGCAACACCTCACACCTCAAGTCAGAATCCCATTGACTTTAGAGGATTTCACCAACACTTGCAAGGTTTATCAAAGTACAATTATAAGAAACTAAGAAATGATAGAAAACACATGGAATTACAAAAACCAGAAGCCCTATGATCAGTTCTTGCACCATAGCAAAGCTTTAACAACAATCTTGCTAAACTTGAAAAACTTCTTTCAAAACAAATCTTAATCTCTCTTTTGATTCCCAAACAATGTGGAAAACTTGTTTTTTTTTTTAAATTTTAAAGAAGGCTATATTTATAGCTTTTGAAATCTAGCTATTTAAGGCAACATAATAGAGCTAAAATAGTTTTGATCACATTCAAAACAGTTAAAACAGGTTTTCAAAAAACTGTTAGAAAAACACACATTTAACTGGTTGAAACCACGATTTAATCGGTTAAATGGTTCGGGTAGTTACATAACCAATTCAAAAAACAGTTTCAAAACCTTCAAGTCAGCTAAGTGACAAACAACCGATTATTTCGATAATTCAACCGGTTTTTTTCCCTTTGCTTGGAAAAACTCTTTGTTTCTTTAAAGCAGATTTGTTAAGGCTTTGTGCAAGGATTAAGAGCTAATCTTATTATAGATTCTAAACACCTAAACTAAACCCAAACAAAAAGCAGCACAACTTCAACTTTAACTTGGATTTGAAACATCAAAGCTCTCATGCTCAACATGTTCTTCCCTATGCAGAATCATCCTTGTGTGTTTTCTCAATCCATAACTTGAGTAGTACAACTTTTATGTGGAATATTGCACAGAAAATTTCATTTGTGATTATATTTTGCTAAAATGTCATGTATTAGAGGACGAGACTGGTCAAACTTAGTAGACTTTTAAGAGCTATCAGGAATTTTTGCAGCCACCAGAGGACTTCTTATAAGGAAACCCCATAGATAAGATCCTAGATGATCCTAATCTATGCGAGGAAAAGCTCTTAGAGGAGGTTGGATCTCTTGAATCTATTACAGAGAGAATGTTTCCTAATGTGGGTGGCTTTGTTCAGTATAATGCAACATTATTGAGAAGGTATACATTGTGCAATTGTGTAGGTGCTTCTTTTTTAATTTGTTTTATGTAAATGCATCTTCTGATTTAAATTTAATGGCTACAATATATCCTTGATTATTCCTTGCTTTTAGCATCTTAAGTTTATCTTGAATCTATCACTAAGAGAATGTTTCCTAATGTGGGTGGTTTTGTTCAGTATAATGCAACATTATTGAGAAGGTATACATTGTGCAATTATGTAGGTGTTTCTTTTTTAATTTGTTTTATGTAAATGCATCTTCTGATTTAAATTTAATGGCTACAATATATCCTTGATTATTCCTTGCTTTTAGCATCTTAAGGTTATCTTGAAGCATTTGCCTTTCAGGTCTGAGCCATAATTGGAGGTCTATTGTAACTTTTTGGCTCTTTTTAAGGAAATGAGTTCAACAGATAAATGGCTTAGATTTGTGCTGACCAAGGAAGGGGAAGAATTTTTTCAACAAAATGCAAAACTCTTCAAATATGATCTTATTCACAATCCTCTGCGCTTTGAAAGCTGACAGAGACTTGGAAATATTTATGTCGAGGTAAGTTAGAAATGTTATTGGGCTTATTAAAACTCTGAATGCTGTGAATTTACTAATAAACATTATTATTCTTGTCTTAATTTCTAAGTATGTTGCCCTATATTGTTTTATAAATAAATGTTCCTCTGTTTGTTGCTCTGAGCCAGGAAGTAGATTTGTTGCTAAATGATGGTAGCAAACATTTTATTGTATTAGGGTGGAGGAAGAATGCTACTTTATTTGAGCAAACCGAAGGAGGAATAGAAGATGCCTACTAATGAGTTTAGCTTTGGCAAAGACATCTGCTCAGAAGGTTTCCTTCTATTTATATATTTACTCCCTTTAAAATTTCCCTTTATTTATACCATCTGGTTGTTTAACTTAGTTGAATTCAATAAAAATGGGAATCTAACTAGAAAAACAGTGTTTTTACTTGGATATGTTATTTGCACTAACAATGACTTTCATTCATTGTTTAGTTACTTGGTTAGGTTAAATGCCTAATAATATTTGATAATATTTTTCTAAGAATAATTAAAATGTGTGGTGAAAAGCTATATGATGTTTTAACATACTAGTTTTATGTTATAGATTTGTGAATATATTTGCTTACAACATTTACTAAAATGTTTACACTCTTTAAGAATCTTCTGTGATATAGTTATTTCCTTGGTAATAGTATTCGTGGTTTATATATATATATATATATATATATATAACCTTTTTTTTTTGCTTTTGTTGTATTTCCAGTGTGAGATAGGCATTGGTATACTATTACAGTCTTCAAAATGTAGTCCTATTTATGATCAGAGATCTGCTTTGCCCTTAAAGGATGCAACGTGGATGACATTTTGTGAGAACTCATTGAAACATTTTAAGAAAGCATTCACACTTAAGTATATTCTTTTTCCTTTTATATTGCTATTGATGGAAGAGGCCCCAACACCAATCCATTGAAAGGCCATCAAAATGTCAAATTGAGGCAACCACTAGAGTTATGGTCAAAGAGGGGTCAAGAGGACGCATTCTACATGTCATAAACTCTAGTGTAGAATAGTTTTTACATTTTTGTCAAAAGTAGCATAGTT
>Ga0123342_1010237_pt1 | contig 10832 bp, 12 predicted proteins | sample Turbeawhitnodule_FD_89960 | JGI IMG/M metagenome (GOLD analysis project Ga0123342, IMG submission 89960) | Root nodule microbial communities of legume samples collected from Mexico - Turtle bean Mexico white nodule | ecosystem: Host-associated > Plants > Roots > Nodule | place: Mexico: Nepantla... | reverse complement strand
GCCCAAAGTGTTGTGTCCCCGCGGTGCAGCTTAAAGTAAAATATTTGATATTTTAAGCATATTCAATCTCAAGAAGTGTCGTATATATCATCACCCTTCTTCACGCGATATAACTTAAGCAACAAATATTATCCTTTTAGTGGGAGTATACTAACTTAAAAATATTTTTAGTGTTTTCGATTCAGTATTCAAACTCAAGCAACTTCATCTGAATGCTTAATCGAAGGTATGCAAATTGACAATCTTCACATTCTAAAATAGTTGCTTAAAGAGACCTTTTATAAATGCTTAATCAATGACAACCCAATAAGTGTTTCACTTTGAACATTCATGCTTGAGGGAATTCACATGGGTACATAAATGGTTTTCCATAAGTGCTTTAACAATTGAATCCAAGATGACGAACTTATTATTATACATTATTCACTTAGAACGATCATTACTAGGGGTTTTAATTTGCGACACACAACAAATGTAAAATTTTTAAGGATTTTGCTTCGAGCATGCACATTTAAATAGTTATTAATGTGCACTTAAACTTAGCAAAAATATGTAAGCTAATATAATTCACATGGTTGTGTAAGTAAGAGTGGCAAAATGAGTTAATTCGATCTGCTTTGTCCTAATCATCATTAGCCGGCCAAAAATAGGGTTGGGTAAACTCAACTGTTATGGTTAGGCAGGTTCAAAGTTACAACTTATCCTACGAGTTTACCAATTTTTTATTGAATATATATATATATATATATATATATTTCATAATATAAATATTTATATTTTCTAAATCTTTAATAAGTTAATTAATGTCTCTAAATGAATAAATTAACTAATGTTGTAATGTCTGTTGATTTTAGATTTATCCATTTTAAGGGTGACAGTTTGTTTATGATTTGGATTTTAGCAAATATAAAGGTGCGACCTAGCGAAAATCCTCACTGGACACGAACTTAACCAAGTTAAGTAAGTGTGAAGGTTCACTTCCAAAGGTAAAAGGAAAAACACACTATATGGTGAAGATGATGCATATTGCGGAATTGAAACTCATGAAAGGAAACAAATGTAATGGAGAAAACCGAAAAAGAAAAAAGGAAGCAAAAACAAGGACACAATTATAAAGAACAAAGGCGTAATGGAACAATGGAAGAAGAGATTAAGGAAATAAAGCTTATGGTGATGGAAAAGAGAAGAACATCACTTGGAGTGTGGATTCTCCAAGCTAAGTGTGGAAGGCCGCCACTTGAAGAGCTATCAACTCTCACAAGATAAGACCTGAGCTAAGAGAACACAAGTCTCACACAAATTGTGCAGAGCTTTCCTTCTACATCAAAATTCAACATGAAAAATGCAAGGAATAAGGCACCATATTTATAGGAGATGGTTCCTTGGAAAACAAAAAGCAAGAGTAGGAGGGGAAACTTAAAAGTAGGGCAGCCTTAAGCATTGACTAAGGTCAATGCCACACCCTAGGTCAGTTCTTCTACAAACTAGGTAAAAAAAATGCTAAAGTGATAAACACACCCTCTATTATTCTAAAGAAAACCTATTCTACTGAAATTACAAATAAAGACACTAGCTGATGTTCAACCCTCAAGGCTTGTGCTCTACTCCTCGTGATCCTCTGGGGCAAGTTAGGTGTTGAGGCATTGTCTAGAGATGAATCCTGACCTAGCCCTGTGTCTTGAGTCATGCTCCTAGTGATCCTTCGGGAAGATTGGGCTTGGTTAGTGGGCACACTTTCTTCTAGATCCTCATCATGTTGGGTCATTAATCAGTTTCGTTATTGATCATGTCAGTCGACTTGGACCGGGTGTCGAGTCTCTTTGTCGGTTGTGCGAACCCTACCAGTATGCTTGCACCTAGGTTCGAGGAATTTTTGAATCCGAAGAGTCTTTGAGACGGTTGGGCTTTCTGAGGTGCGATGCGACATTGGCGGCGTCGAATGTGTGACCTGACGCGTAATGACGACTTAGGTTTTTGGCATCATTCGTCTTGAGCTGTTAGATCGAGGGAGATTCAACAATTGAGATGAGAAAATCGAGGAAGATTCAACAATTGAGATGAGAAAGACGTTTATTGTTCCTCTCTCCCCCCCACCTATAAATAGTGGTCCCCCACCACTCTGTGTCACTGCTTATCTGCTCCGACCTCCGAAACCCAATCGTTATGGCACGGTGTTTTCCTTAAACTCTGAGAGGTTAGTCATGTCTTCTCCTAACTCTTCTTCCTCTCCCTCATCTTTGTCTTTTTCTTCCTCTTTCCTCAGCTCCTCCACGACAAAACCTTTGTCGGTCGGGGCAATTCAGACGTTTCCCCCTGTGGACTTTTGTTGCTCAACCTCCTTGTTTTTCACTGTTTTGATTTGTTTTTGTTGTTTTCCTCAATTTAATCGGCTAAATTTGTGTTTTCTTCGATGTTTCACCGTTTAATATCTCTTATACACTATTTAAATGATTTACATTCCTTTTTTTGGTAAAATTTACTTAAACTTGTTCACATATTCATCTGCATTCAACCTTGCCTGCAATGTATGTTCTTGCTATTTTCTTTTAATTTAGCATGTGGTTCTTGTTGTTTCTTGTGTTTAATTCAATTTATATGTGCATTTAGGTGTTTTTAAGGGTTTCTCATTCTTGTATGTTCATTGTTAAGTTCATATATTGCTCAAGTTTGTCCAAATAATTCATATGTTGTTGTTGTATTCCATGTGTTTGATCATTTTCTCTAGTGCACATAACCTGTTTGCTAAAATTCCTTTTCTGTTTTGCTGAGTCTTTGCTTTGGTGTGTATACTGTTTACCTATTTTTGAGTCTTGAAACTTGCTATTAGTTCATTACTGAGTTTCTTTCATCAATTTCTACTTGTTGTCATGATGTTTTGCTCAAATTTTCTTTGACTTCTTTAGGTTGCTATTTCAGTTTCCAGATTTGTGTGTTTTTCACTTAGTTCAAAAATTATATTTTGATCTAGTTCTGCATCCAAAATTTGTGCAAATTTTTCTATATAAAACTAGTAAAAAATGCACGTCCTAATTTCAACTACAACAAAAAAATTATAAATCACAAAAGCCATGACGTTTCTATTGTATCAAATCTTGAAGCTTTGAAAGTCTCCAAATCCATGGTGTTTGATGGAAGGCTGAAGTTGCTGCTTGTGTGGGTGGGATCCGAGTAGATAAATGTGTAATCCACTCTTTGTTTGAATCTAAAACAGTTTGAATCAAAACCTTTTTGAAAAAAGATTGTTCCCTGATCTCACATATATCTGTTTTAAGTTGTTTTTATTATCTGCTGATAAAAACAACCAGTTGAATCGCAAAAACAATCGATTGATTTTCTGGAAATCAACTAAAACAACTTCGTGCATTATTTTCCATAGTTTTCTTGTCTGTGATTCTTCTTTGGCTTTCATTATACCTTCGAAGTTTGGGAAAATCTTTCATAAAAAATTCACCCCCCTCTTGTTTAAGGTCATATATTCTAACACACTCTTGATAGATGTGAGAAAAATGAAGGTCATCTTTATAGATTTCCTTTATGTGATCAAAGCCCAAGTATTTAGTATTCAAAACATTTAGCAAGGTGTGCCTTCTTGAAGGAGCATCCGCAACCACATTAGCTTTACCTTGCTTATGTTTGATCACATAAGGAAAATGCTCAATGAACTCTACCCATTTGGCATGTCTCTTGTTGAGCTTGCGTTGGCCTTTCAAATAGTTTAGGTATTCATGATCACTATGTATCACAAATTTCTTTGGGAAAAGATAATGTTGCCAATTTCGCAAGGCTCTCACAAGAGCATAAAGTTCCTTATCACAGGTTGAGTAATTGAGATGACTCCCCTTGAGTTTCTCACTAAAGTAAGCTATGGGGTGACCCTCTTGAAGGATAATAGCCTCAATGCCTATGTTGGAGGCATCACATTCAATTTCAAATTTCTAAGTAAAGTTGGGAAGTGCTAAACTAGGTGCCTTGGTCAATTTATCTTTCAAAGTTTCAAAATCTTTTTCTTGTTCTTGGCCCCATTTAAACACCACATCCTTCTTTACCATGGTATTGAGAGGTGCGACAATGGTACTAAAGTCTTTCACAAACCTCCTAAAAAAACTAGCAAGTCCATGAAAGCTTCGTACCTCACTAACATTGGTGAATGTAGGCCAATGCCTAATTGTTGCTACTTTTTCTTCATCCACATGCACCCATTTTGAACTCACAACAAACCCTAGGAAGTCTATATGGTCTATTGCAAACACACATTTTTCTAGATTAGCATACAATTTTTCATTCCTAAGGGTTTCTAAAACTTGCCTAACATGCTTCTTATGGTCTTCCAAGGACAAGCTATAAATGAGGATGTCATCAAAATAGACCACGACAAACCTGCCAATGAAAGGTCTTAAAACATGGTGCATAAGTCACATGAAGGTGCTTGGAGTATTGGTTAAGCCAAAGGGCATGACTAACCACTCATACAACCCAAATTTGGTCTTAAAGGCGATTTTCCATTCATCTCCCGGTTTAATCTGAATTTGATTATAACCACTCTTGAGATCAATTTTGGTAAAGATTTGAGACCCATGTAACTCATCCAACAAGTAATTTAATCTAGGGAGGGGATGCCTATACTTAATGGTGATATTGTTTATGGTGTGGCAATTCGTACACAGTCTCCAACTCTCATCCTTTTTAGGGACAATAATCACAGGCATCGCACAAGGACTCGTGTTATCTTGGACCCAACCCTTAGCTATTAAATCCTCTACTTGTTGTTGAATTTCCTTGGCCTCGGTTGGATTGGTCATATATGCCGGTCTATTTGGTAAATAGGCCCCAGGTATGAAGTCAATTTGGTGCTCAAATCCCCTTAGGGGAGGTAATCCTTTAGGGGGATATTGGAACACATCTGCAAACTCTTTTACCAAAGGGTCCAAACACATAGGACTATCTACCGCCGAACTCTTAAGGTTTTTCTTTGGATAAGCTATGAAGATAGCTTTTTGAGAAAGCATTACCTTTTTAACATCTTTTGATGAAATGAGAAGGCTTTTCTCAGAACTATTTTTTTTCTTTCTCATTTTCTCTCTTTTCTTTCATTTTGACTTGGTCCTCACGGACTTCTCTTGGTGAGAGAGATTTTAGTGTGATCTTATGCCCATGGAAGGTAAAAGAGATTTTGTTGGTAAGGCCATCGTGTAAAGTTTTCCTATCAAATTGCCATGGTCTACCTAAAATAATGTGTGTGGCTTCCATAGGTACAACATCACACAAAATCTCATCCTTATATTTTCCAATAGAGAAGGCTGTGAGGACTTGTTTATTTACTATTATTTCCTCCTCTTCACTTAGTCATTGAAGCTTGTATGGTGTTGCATGAGAGATGGTGGGTAACCCAAGCTTTTCCACCACTCTTGTGCTTGCCACGTTTGTACAACTACCCACCACATCCACAATTAAGGAACATAATTTGTCTTAATGAGGCACCTTGTGTGAATAATGTTTTCCCTTTGACTTTCATCAAAAGGCTTTTAGACTTGGCCAAGCATGCGCCTCACTACTAACAATCTCCCTCACATGGCATTTCATACTCTTCCTCACTTTGGCTCCTAGAAGAGGTAGGGGACCTAGACCTTTGAGAGCTATGATCACTCATGACAACCCCCCTTTAACCATCATGTTTCTTTTAGAAGGAAAATTGGCAACTATGTGCCCAAAACCTAAGAATTTAAAACATTTTTGGTTTGATGTTTTGTTAGGTGACTTAGGAGTAGAGCTTGAGGGGTTAGAAACTATAGGTTTGTAAGTGGTATCTTTCACAAAATTGGAAGGAAAAGTTTCTAAATAAGTTTTATTTTTGTCCTTCCATGATGTTTTGTAGAAGCCATCATTATAAGTAGTTTTGAAATGGGTTTTCTTTAAAAATTGTGATTCAACCGTGATGGCTAGGTGAACCAATATTTCCAAAGGAGAATACTCATATAATTCTACCACATCATGCATAGTGTGGAAATTAAAAGACATGAAAGAAAACACAATATCATGATGGAAACCGAATTGAACAAATGAAGCAACACAATATAGAAAAACACAATGAAAGTGGCGTATGGAAATGGAAGAAAGGATGAAAGAAGGAATGCTTATGGTTGGGAATTGAGAGGGGACACACCACTTGGAGTATGGTTTCTTCAAGATAAGTGTAGAAGGGTCGCCACTTGAGAGCTCTCAAGTCACTTAAGATAAGACCTAAAGCTAAAGAACCAAGCCTCACACAATTTTGTGCAGAGTTTTCCTTCTATATTCAAAATCAACATGCCAATACAAGGAGTAAGGCACCCTATTTATAGGAGATGGTGCCTTGGTAAACACCTTCACAAGGTATCTCACATTCATTTTCACTAGGGGTTTTTGAAGGGGTAGGGGAGTTAGACCTAGAAGATTGATCAGTATTGTCACTTACTACTATCCCCCCTTTTACCATCATGGTTCTTTTGTTAGGACAATTTGCAGCGATGTGGACAAAACCTAAACATTTAAAGCATTTTGTACTTGAGGTTTTGTTTGACGATTTAGTCCTAGAAGGAGAAGGATTGTCTTTAGAAGTTCGTGGGATGGATTCTTTAGAGGAATTGGAAGGATTATCTTGTTTTGAAAAATTACTTTTACCCTTCCAATATGAGTTATAAAAACCATCATTATGAGTATGTTTGAAAGACGTTTTCTTTAAAAGTTGTGATTCAACCTTGATGGCTAGGTGAACCAATTTTTCTAAAGATGTATACTCATAAAGTTCTACAACATTTTGAATTTCTCTTCTTAATCCACTCAAAAATCTAGCAATCTTTGACTTTTCATTTTCAGGCATATTAATCTTTTTCAAAGTTACTTCTAAATCTTTGAAGTATTCATCTACACTCCTAGGTCATTGATGAAGTCGTTGGAGCTTCAACAAGAGTTCCTTCCTATAATTAGGAGGAACAAATCGCACGTGCATGCATTCTTTTAAATCATACCAAGAGACCACGGTTGGTCTCTTGTTTAGCCCAATGTCCATTACAGTTTGAGGCCACCACTGCATGGCATAGTCTAAAAACTCTAGGGAAGTTAACTTAACTTTTTGGTCCTCTTTGACCTCATACACATTAAAGATTTGTTCTACTTTAACTTCCCATCCTAAATATACATTTGGGTCATTATCCCCACTAAAACTAGGTAACTTTACAAAAGGAAAAGAATTCTTTGGTGGTTGGTGTTGATGGCGCCTTTCTTCAAGGTTGTGCACTCTCTGATCTTGTTCTTCTTCTTGACTTCCATGGTGAATGTAATTTCTAGTAGCTATTCTAGGCTCCCATCTACTTTCTCTAACTTGTCTCTCTTGAGCCTCCTTTAGCCTTTGCCTTCTTTCCACTAGTTGTCGCATTTCCTCTTATTTGTGGACCAACCTCATTTTGGCATCCTCAAGCTCTTTCGTGTGCCTTTTGAGGAGATTTTGATTTAGAAGATTCCCCTGAAGATAAAAGATACATGATATTGTACAAATGAAAACAAACAATTAGTGAAAATAACAATTAATGCACTCACTCACGTATATCACTCGACTTTTTAGTAAGGATGGAAAAAAAGGTTAACTTCACTAAAGAAAGGTTTTGCCATTTTTTCAGAAGGTCTACACTTGGTAGCAAAGTGAAAGAGGTCAAAGCTCTTAACACTTGTTCACCAAAGAACCCCCAACAAAACTTAAGAAAGATTTTAATACAAGTAAGAAAAGTTGAAAGAAAGAAAGCTAAACCAAAATGGAAGATAATGACAAAACTTAGCGAAGACAAACAAGAAAAGCACTCAAAAAGACTCAAAGAAACTTCCTTAAACTTTTAACTATGAAGTTTTGATTTTCTTATAAATTGTAAAAGGAAGAAGGATAAAATTCCACAAATATGAAAACAATTTGCCACATAAAAAGAATCCTCTTTTTAGTAATTTTGAACTTGAAAAGTGAATTGCACTAACCTTTTTTTTTCTTTTGTTTTATGGAATCAAAATGTCATAATCTTGTCATACATATTTTAATTCACTTTCAATTTTCACAAATAAATTAAGATTCAATTCATATGATCACTTGAATTTTTTTGTTTGAAATTAAATCAATTTCTACTCAAACAAATTCTAATTAATTTTTAGTTCTTTACAATTAAAAATCAAAATAAGCAGAATGAATTTATGACTCCTAGAACACTAAGAACATAAAACTCAAGCAAAAGATGTAAGGAAAAAATAATTGACAAAAAAAAAATCAAAAGCAAAATTTAAAGTGCTTAATGAATAAAAGGGCGGAATTGTAAATGACAAGAAATTTAAAGACTGAATTGTAAAGAGGAATTGAAATTGATGGAAGATAAAAGAAAAATTCAAATGTGATGGAATTTTAAAGCAAAACATCAACTCATAAAAGATAAGCACAATTAAAACCATGTTCTGATACCACATGATGTGAGTTGATTTTAGGATTGCACGTTTTATTGTTTACTCTTTTGTTTAAGATTTTTTAGATTAACAATTTAAGGTGAGAACCCAAAGAAGATCCCCACTAGACACGAACTTAACCAAGTGGTTAAGTAAGTGTTAAGGTTCACTTCTAGAGGGAAAAGAGAAAAACACAATATGGTGATTATGATGATGAAGGTAAATTGCGAAAATGGAAAGAACATAAGATGAATAAAGACAAGTGAAAACCAAAATTAAAATACAAACATGATATTAAAAAGGGGAATGGAATGGATGGCGCAAAAAGGAAGATAAAAAGAGGAAGGGGTGAAGAAAGCTTATGGAAGAAGAAGGAATGTCACGCCACTTGGAGAAGGAGACACTCCAAGATGAGTGGTGAAAGAGCCACCACTTGAAGTGCTCACACACTCAAGATAAGACCCACTATAAAAACTCTCAAGTCTCACAAAAACATCCCTACAGAGTTTATTTACTATAAAAATTCAATGTGTGAAATACATGAGGCAAGACACTTTATTTATAAGGGAGGGTGTCTTGGAGAACAAGATAGAGGGGTAGGAGTGTCATTTGTGAGAAACCTTCTAGAAGGTAGTTCAAAGAAACCCTAAACCTAGTTTGTCATGAAAGGTGGGCTTGACCCTACTCAAATTACTAAGCACACCCTACTCTAGTTTATTCTTCTATTTGGACCTCCAAAGTGAGCCCAATTTATTTACATAACTTCTCTTGTGGAAAGACAATAATGAAGAACTTCTGATTTTTTTTTAATCAGCAAATATAAAAATTAATTAGATGGGATACTTCAGAGGTATCTCAACCCTTATACATAACCCAAAGACCACATAAACAGGTCTCTAGATCAACTATAACATGCCAGAAGCAAGGCTGGTAGCTGCACAAGTTACAGAAACCTGCACCAACAAACACCCTGCAATTAGAAAAACAGCCTACAGCTTCTGAAAAGGCCAGCTCCTCAACACCTAAGTGCGCCCATTGGAAAGGGTTCCTACATTTCCATATTTCTAATATTGTTACAGATTCTGTTATGTAGTTCCCTTTTCATAGCAGTCCTCATGCACCTTTGACTTTGGTTCACCAGCACACCAGCACCCACCCTGTTAAGCCACCAACTTCACATTGACATTGCTTTAGTATCAATACACTTTAAGAAAACAATTCACTCACCCTCCACATCTTCACAGACATCCAACCATACAACTCTTATTAGCACCCCATCTAAAAAGTTTTGCAACTCTAACCATACCAATGGCTCGCACACCAGTAGGCCAGAATCTTAACTACTTCTACGTGAACCAGTAAGACAAAACTCATTACTGAAGATGCCACATCCTCCCTATCTTAGAAGAAAACTGCCCCAACTTGTTAGAATAAATGGCCTTAAACGAGAGAGGGGGTGAATTGTTTAAAGGGGTTTTCGCAAACTTTTTAGGCTAGAATGAAATCCTTTGCAAGAAAATAGATTAGGAATTTAGTTAGCCAAGAAACAAAGCACAATTCAGCAAAGCACCAGAAAAACAATCGGTTGTTTCTTCGAAATAATCGGTTGTTTATACCAGCAAATCAACAACAACTGAATTTAAATGAGTTTAAGGGAAGAAAAAGATAAAAAAACAGTATATACTGGTTCACTCTTAAACAAAGAGCTACATCCAGTCCCCACAATCCACTGGGCAATCCACTAAGCAATCAAATACAGATTACACACAAAACCACCAAAGAAGTGAACTTGAACCCCTCAAGAAACACACTTCCTTTGGCACAGCACACACCAAGAATGTTGATCTTGACAACCTCAAGAGCACACAACACTCCTTAGCTTACAACACCAGAATTTACAAAGTATTCAGAACGAATTACACTTGTTACAGAATGAACTGAAATCAATATAGATGTAATCCTATTCCACTCTTTCTTGAGAAAACCAAAGTTGAATAGTGAATGTTCAAGTCTTGAAAGCAATCTCTCTCAAATTGAAAAACTCAAATCTGTTTTTTTTTTTTAAATAAAACATAAACAAACTATTTATAGCTTTCAAAGATTGGTCAAAGCATTTAAAACAAGAGCGCATTCAGTTTGAAAATAATTTAAAGCACACTCAACTAACAAAACAGATTATGTTAGGATTTTCAAACAAAGAATCAATTAAAAGCATGAAACAATCGATTGTTTTGGTTTGACAGCAAGTCAACCAACCAAAAACAGTTTTCAACCTTTTCAAAAACACCTAAGAGTAAAACAATCGGTTGTTTCGACAAAACAACAGGTTGTTTTTCACTTAGTTTGAAAAACACTTTAATCTTAAAAGATTTGAAAACACT
>Ga0123342_1010235_pt1 | contig 10833 bp, 11 predicted proteins | sample Turbeawhitnodule_FD_89960 | JGI IMG/M metagenome (GOLD analysis project Ga0123342, IMG submission 89960) | Root nodule microbial communities of legume samples collected from Mexico - Turtle bean Mexico white nodule | ecosystem: Host-associated > Plants > Roots > Nodule | place: Mexico: Nepantla... | reverse complement strand
GGGCCTCATCTTTATTTTATGTCTTCTTTTAATTTTGAGAAGACTAGAAGGAAGAACTTCAAATGTGAGGGTGGATGTCCTCTTTCTCCATTAATAAAAGCCTCCTTTATTTGATTCTCATCAATATAACTATCAAAATCTGAATATAAAATAACTGTATGAGTGTAGTCTCTCCATATTTCAACTTACCTTTCTCAGGGTCTCAAGCCCCTTTATAGTATTTATAGACCTCCCTTCAGGAGTTTAACAACATAAAGATATTCTGTTAATATATCCCCTTTATTTTAAGGGTGCGGGTAGAGCATTATCTCTAACTGTTTTTTCTCATTAAATCTTAGAGTAATATTCATGCCTAGCTAATTCAGTTATTCCTTCTGTTGTTTTTACTTTAAATATCTTTTTAATATGGGTTGTTAGTTGTTTGGGCCCACCTTTTAATGTATCATTGGGCTTACAATTTATCTTAGACCGAGCCAAGTATTTTCCCTGTATTGACCTGACCAACCAAGATAACACACTTAAGTGCTCGGGACAAGCTCCGAGCACGTCCGACCAGTACACAGTACCTGCACCTGTTTTGACAAAACATTTGCCTCAGAATGTAGCTGGCACACGATTTCCGAAGCGTCTCTTGAGAAGACGTTTCACCATACTAATTATGGTGCGTACACGTGGCATGGCATCAACAATGAAGAAACTTTTCCGTTTTTACTTCCCCTTTTTCAAAATAATAACCCTTCCCTCTCTTATTTCATGACTCTCGTTCTCTCTTCCTCGAGCAGAATTACCAAAGAACACACACCTTTCTTCCTTTCACGATACCACCTCATCCCACCACTAGCGCTAGAAGGAGGGCTCTTAGTTCTAAATTTTATGAACCATGTTTTATTTGTACCTTATTTATCATTTTAATTGTTCGCTAAAATGTGTATTTAACATTTGAACTCATACAATCCTAAGAGTGTTTATCATTTTCTATAACATAAGCTCACGGTATGCCTTATTAGGGCGTTAACAGACTTACCTATGACATATAAATACATGCAAAAATACTTTGCCAAAAAAATTGACTTCGCATACTAAATGCAGCATAACTAACATAATACGACTTTATTAACCTGAGTATGATGAAACGTATAAAGCGAAGAAAATAGGTCTTAACGAACAAGTTAAACCTTTGATGGTTGGCACCCTTCTAGGTCGACCGAACCACTTGTTGCTTCAACTTAACCTGTACCATTGTTTATCTTGACATTTATAACAACATCATGCCAAGCAATCTTACCTTATGGCTCAACTGAAATGGTATGTCGTCATCATTATCAAGATAGTCAGGACTCATGCTCGGCCAAGCAATGAGCGTTGATGGTATTTTTCCCCGAGTTCGGTTGTCTTACAATGAGATCACTACGTCTGTTTCGAGTTAATTCATCTCACAGGGCACCTATACTCAGGTAACTATGTCTGTTCCAAGTTAATTCATCTCACAGGGCGCCTACTCGGGTAACTATGTATGTTCTGAATTAATTCATCTCACAAGGCGCCTATACTCGGGTAACTATGTTTGTTCTTTGTTAATTTATCTCACAGGGCGCCTATACTCGGATAATTATGTATGTTCTGAGTTAGGTGTCTTACCATGTGCCTGCTCGGGTAACTACATCTTTTCCGGGTGAATTCATCTCACAAGGCGCCTATACTTAGGTAACTATGTCTTTTCCGAGTTAGGTCGTCTTACCATGTGACTGCTCGGATAACTACACTCGTTCAAGTCAATTTATCTCATAAGGCACCTATACTTGGGTAACTACGTTTGTTCTGAGTTAGGTTGTCTTATCATGTACCATCTTGGGTACCTATATTGTATGAATGTATGCACAAATGCTTTGCCATACAAAATGGCTTCAAATTTTAGACACAGCGTGACTAACATAGTATGATGTGGTTAGCCCACACGGGTCGTCTTACAATGTGATTACTACATCTGCCCTAGGTTAACTCACCTCACACAACACCTACTCGGATAGCTGCATCTATTCTGAGCTAGGTCGTCTTACCATGTGCTAGTTTGGATGACCACACATTTTCCAAGTCAATTCGCCTCACAAGGCGCCTATACTTGGATAACTTTGTCTATTCTGAGTTAGGTCGTCTTACCATGTGTCTACTTAGATAACTACATTTGTTCCAAGTTAGTTTACCTCTAAGGATAACATAAAATAATAACAGAACAACCACATACCAGCAGGCACCATCTTAGGCGCCAACAACAGGGAGATATTATACTTACGTGGGCACCTTACTCATGGTGCAACGTTATCCTTTACCATGCATGCAACTTCACCACTATGTGCCCTAGAACACACATACTTAGGTTAAAAGAAACATTTACTTGACCTAGACACCACTATACTATACATACCCCTAGGTTTAAAAATACCCTTTACTAGTAGCCTTATACTAACGTATAAAAAGGTTATTGTAATTATGCCCTTAGTGGGCTTATTGACAAAATTGGGCCAAACCCCTGACCCACTTTATAGGCCCAACAGCCGAGCTGATCTGCCTACTCCATGCACCGAGTTCCGACCACTAAGCACTAAGCCCTGAGCGCTCTGTCCAGTACAATAACAGATTTAAATAATAATAGTTATGTTTCTTATTTTCATGAATCTCAACAGATTTAAATGATAATGATCATTTATGTCACGGTAATTAGCGGGATCAGTTTTACCAGCCTCCATGATTTGTTGCAAGGTTGGGGCCTCGCCTCCTTCAAATCCTTGCGTTCCTTACCTTGTATTCCTCACCATGTCAGATTGCTCAGCTATAAACGTAGGTGGGATCAGTTTTTACCAAGCCCCACGGTGGGCGCCAAATGTTCTCGCTGGCTGACCTGGGTCGGACCTTGGTGGTGGACTCTGTGATGACTTTTCTTTTTTCATGCTGCTTTGGGATGCAAATGATTCATAGTGAGAGGAGTTTCACCTGTTGATTACACTCTAACGATCAAGTCAGTGAGAGCATATAACTATCAAAATCTGAATATAAAATAACAGTATGAGTGTAGTCTTTCCAAATTTCAACTTACCTTTCTCAAGGTCTCGAGCCCCTTTTATAGTATTCGTAGACCTCCCTTCATGAGTTTAACAACATAAAGAGCATTATCTCTAACTATTTATTTTCATTAAATCTCAGAGTAATATTCGTGCCTAGCTAATTCAGTTATTCCTTATAATGTTTTTACTTTAATTATCCTTTTAATATGGGCTTCTAGCTATTTGGGCTAACCTCTTAATGTATCATTGGGCTTATCATTTATCTTAGACTGAGCTAAGTATTTCCCCATATTGACCTGACCAGCCAAGATAAATAAATATATATTTAAAAAATTAATTCAATTTTTTTTAATTTATCAGATAATCTTTTTAATTATTACTCAAAATAAAAATTAATTAAAGAGATTAAACTTATTAAACATCAAATAGTTTATATATTCACAAAGGTTTTTTTATGTTAATGCCTTCAATAGTTTCATTAATAAATTGAAAATCATCCATATTATTATTTAACTTGAGAAAATATTAAAAGAAAATATAATTATATATTATATACTTTACTTATTTAGTTTTTAGATATTATAAATATTATATATTAATTTATTTATTTGGTTTTCTGCTTATCTTATTAATATGTTTGTTATTATATATCATTTTCATTTTTCTGTAATTAAATATTTATTTTAATGAATTATTTCATATTTTTCTCTTTAATATATAATAAAATAATATTACTATATATATATATATATATATATATATGTGTGTGTATTAAACAATCAAATATAACTACATGCTTAAATTGATTTGTTTAAACAAAGCCTTAAACGAATATTTAATTATGGACCAAAAGTGTTCTTTCACAGCTTGCCTTTTCGATAAAGTATTTTATTTAATAAACTGATCAAACATAATAAAAAAAGAGTCTATTTAAGGTATCCAAACATATACAACCTATATTAGATATATTCTTAGTAAGTAATTACATAAAAATGATATATTATCACTCATCCATTATAAATGCATTGCACCTTTCATTTTTTCTCTATTATAAATTATATCATTTATTGTATTTATTATATAAGAAAATTAATAAATATTATTAAATAAAAATTAATTTTAAAGACAAAAAATAATTAATTGATATATTAACTTAAAAAAAATAATATAAAAAAAAAATCACGTCTTAAGATTTTGAATTAAAAAAGATATTAAATACTTCTTATTTTTTATTTCAAGTCCATTGAGTTAAGATTTTTAAACAATCATATATTTAATATATTATCCATTTTAAAATTTAAAATTTTATCACGATTTTATCTCAAAAAATCGTATAAATAAGTTAAGGAAAGATTACAAATTTTCTTTAACCTCGACACTTAAACAATATCAAACTGTATTGGCCCTACTGAAAGGTTAACATTTAATCTTATAAAAATAGATGCACCTTTGTCGTATAAGTTAGGAAATGGTTGTTACAAGGGAATATGAAGGTGGAAGGTGGGGGTCCTATGATTGACAGAAGTTTGGAGGAAAAATAAGTATATGGTGGACATGAAATGAAATGGCAGAATACAGAAATGGTTGTAGGAATGTTGAGGTAGAGTTGAGTAAAGTGATGGTGTGGGTGGAGTGCATCCAAAAGAAAAGGACAAGTTGATATAATAGGGTTCTGAAAAAGGAAGCCATGTATATAAGAGTCAGATGAATCCAGCACTGCATAAAAAAAAATATTAATGAACTAAGTTTGAGGGTTCAGACCCTGACTTATTGGTTTCACGAGTTTGGTTAGACAATTGGTAGAGGACTCTAACTCCTTTTGGAAGGACCCCATCTTGACTCAGCTTGATGGAACATCTTATGCCTTCTCTTATCTTTTTCTTTTTTTATACTTTCTAGGGTATTTGTTCTGTCTTCTTATTCTTTTTCTTCTCTCTCTCTCTCTCTCTCTTTGGTTTCTCCTATGAAAAGATTGGTGGGATATTTGTGGCTCATCTCAACTCCAGTTTCCCCTTCTCCTTCTATCCTTTATTTTTATGCTTTCTCTATCTTTTCCTTTTTCACATCTCTTCTTTCCCATTCAAAGCATCTATGTAGAACTTCCACCATAATATTGTATCTTTAACTCATACTAGTAACCCATTTACAAAATTTTACATTCATACAAATATTTACATCTTAGGAATTTTTTCAAAAAGTATGTTTTGATTGATGTTTCTTTATGAGATTTCTAATAAATAAAAAGAAATAAAAATTATAAATAATTTTTAATAAATTAAAATTTACTAACGTACAAGTTAATTTACAAAACTTGTCCTATATGTTTTATTTAATTTTTATTTTAAATTCATATCTAAGCTAATTTTATTCTATAGAATATTTCTAAAAAAATTATTTCAAGCTTTTTCAAACATACTAAACAGTTGTTTTATATTAAAACAATTGAAATCTTTAAAAGAAAGCATATTTTTATTATCGGAACATTACTTGAATATAATTTATCTTCAAAGCAAAAATAATATATATATATATATATATATATAATATTATTATTATTATTATTGTTGTTGAGTTTGGCATTAAGTAGTCTAAAGTAGAGAATCCAAATTAAGTGAATGAGCCGATATTTTTTTATAAAGATTGTTGAACTTTAATAGTGAAAGTTGTAGGAATGTTGTAGGGGTTATTTTTAAGTATCATCAAGACATTCGGGTAAATGCAGGTCCATATTATTAATAAATTTTAACCTTTTAGGAAATATTTGTAAATAATCAAAATTGTACAGTGATAAAAGTTTTAGTTAATTTGTTTTGAAGTTATAAATTCAAATTTCATTATAGATATAGCAAAAAAAAGAAGTAGGTTATCAAAAACCACTACCTGGCGTTGGCTCATGCAGGTTAATTTACTATGAATTGATTAAAAATAAGTTAAATTAATCTAATTCTTTTTTTAGTGAGTTAAACATTTTGTTGTGTAATTCAGTTTATCATGTGGTGTTGATGGATTAATCGATCTACCATGTGTTGATAGATTTATAGAGAGAAATATTAAAAAGAAAAAGTAACTTTAAGCAATTGAAGGTGTACCTCATGAATGCCGTGAGAAGCAGAAGTGCAACCGATCTGGTGTGTATTAATTGTATTTTTAATTTAATTCACAGAACTAGTTTTATGGTATTGGTACCAAGCCTACCACATTACCCACATCCTTTAATTCTTCTTTTCAATTTATCTAACTCACTATTTATTCCTTCTTTTAATGACTTTTCTTTTCCTGCACCCTTATTAAAATTTGCTATTTTTTAAATCCAATATTCTTTTTGTCGGATTATTCTCGAGGTGATGATCCGATGGTTTCCCTATAAATATTATTTAAAATATTAATTAATTATAAAAAAGAAAAGATAATCTCTATTAGCAGAAAATTCTCTTGACCGTCAAATTAAGTTAGTAAAAGAATAATATATATATATATATATATATTGGACAGAGCGTTCAAGGCTCCGTGTTCGATGGTCGGATCTCGGTTCATGGCACAAGCAGGTCAGCTCGGCTATTAGGCTAGTAAAGTGAGCCATGTGATTGGGTCCAGTTTAGTTGGTAAACCTATTGTAGCATAATTTAACCTTGTATAAATTCATTAGTAAAGGGTATTTTTGAACCTAGGGGCATAGTACATGTGGTGCTTAGGTCAAATAAATGTTTCTTTTATACTTAAGTACGCATGTTCTAGGACACAGTGATTAAGTTGCATGCATGACAAAAGATAACGTTGCACCATGAGTAGGGTGTCCACGTAAGCATAATATTCCCTTAATGTTGGCGTATGAGTTGGTTCCCTACTGGCAAGTGGTTGTTCTGTTATTATTTTATGCTCTCCTTAATAGATAAGATTCTTTTCTGTTATAGCACCTTGAGAGAAGGCGCCCATAATAAAATTTTTCCTGTTAAAACATGCTTTCAATTGAGATTAGATTCTCATGAGAAAAAGTTATTACAAGAGATAAGCTATCAAAGGGGCTTGAGACCCCAGGTGATGGAAATTGAATACTTCTTAAATTCTAGTAAGCCCTTTACTGACTTGATCGTTAGAGTGCAATCAACAGGTAGGGCCCCCTCTGTTTCAACGGAGCTACGTTCCAGAGCTACAAGAGATAGGACAAATTTCTGTAGAGAGATACGGAGCTAGGGTTTGTCACCAAAGTCAACAGGCAAGCATGTCAACCGGCAAGAACATTTGGCGCCCACCGTAAGACCCGATAAAACCTAATCTCATCCGCAGTTGTGATTGCTTTTTCTGACGTAATGAGGAACACGAGGCAAGGTCCGCTGGGATCTGAAAGGAATGATGTCCCCACCCTACAACAGCTTATGGAAACCGTGAGGGCACTCCAAGAGGCCAACAAGCAGTAAAAGCGAAAGCAAGAGCGGATCCAACGAGAGGCCAGAGCCGAGCAAGAAAGGCTAATGGAAGAAGTAGTGGCGGAGGCAATGGAAGAAGCTAAAGCTGAACAGGAAAAGCTTATTGCAGAAGCTCGAGCTGAGCAGCTACTCAGGCAAGATCAGTTGATGGTAGAGATAGATGCTTCACAAGCAAATAGTGAGGAACTACGCAAGGCCAATGAGAAATTGTGTAAGAATTTACAACATCTTGATCAATGCTCTACGACGGAGCGAGGTTCGAGTGCACAACCAAGAGCTCGCCAAGCCATTTTCGCATGCGATCATGGATGCTCTCGTGCTAGCAAGTTACAATACACCTAAGATTGTTTTCACGGGAGTAGAGGACCCTGAAAGCCATCTTACGGCGTTCAACACCTAAATGATTATTTCGAGAGGAATAAACGCCATCCATTGCAAGATGTTCATGGGTACGTTTACGGGTACATCTCTGCAATGGTTTAGTGGCCTTCCTGACGGCCTCATCTCCTTCAACCAATTTTCTGAGTTGTTCAGGGAACAATTCATTGTGAACTAGGCCCAACCACCGGTCTCATTTGATCTCTTCAATGTGAAGTAAAGGCAAGGTGAATCTCTAAAAAATTATTTGAACAGGTTCAGGGCGTTCACAATGAAGCTCCAGACCCATGACATCTCCTGCTGGTTAACGCCTTTGAGCAGGGAGTCATGACAAGGTCATTCAGTGAATCACTGATCAGGAATCCGACAGTGACGTTTGCTAAAATATGAAGTCGAGCTATCGCTCACATCAGCGCAGAGGAAGCAATATTTGTGAAGCACAACAACACATATCCAGGGCAGACTAAGCCCAAGGAAGGTAGTCGAGCCCGACCTCTGAGGGTTAATGAAGCCATGACCGAGAAGCGGACAGACGCAAGATGGGCACCATACTCAGCTAGGAAGAACGCGCCCAAGGCGAAAGCGTAATGATTTGGAAGTTCGGCCAAAGTTCTGAATGACTTACAAGGAGTTGCTGAGTATGCCAGGGGTCGTGGAAAAGTTGAGATTACCCCAAAAGGCTGACAGGAACTTGGGGCCACGGAAAGAAACCTAGTGCGAATTCCACAAAGGATTTAGGCACGACGTGGAGTGATGTATAGTACTAGGTTATTAGTTGGCAAGATTAGTAAAAGACAGAGTCTTGAAGGAATATCTGGAGGGAAACCATGAAGGGACAAAGGAAGAGATTGCTCCTAGGGACCAAGTGCATGAGGTACCAGTCCATGGTGAGGTGAACACCATCTCGGGAGGATTCTCGAGAGGGGGGTGCACTGCCTCTAAGCCTAAGAAATACACGAGAGAGGTAATGGTAGTAGAGGCGAGGAGACCTGACCAGTCGGCAGAGCCCGCCCTATGCTTTACAAGCTCTGATTTGGAAGACGTGGTCTCGCATGAAGATGATCTGGTGGTGATATTTGTCGTCACCGTTGGAACGAGAGTACATTAAGTCCTCATCGACCAGTCAGCTAATGTGATGTTTTGGGTAACATTCAATAATTTGCGATTTTCACCTAACCAATTAAGGTTGTACGATGGTATTTTGTTTGGCTTTGCAAGAGACCAGGTGGAAATACGTGGACATATTGAGCTGAGAACAAATTTTTCAGATGGCACTTCAGCTCGTACGATCAACATCAAGTATATAGTAGTTAATGTTGTCTCGCCCTACAATTTTCTTTTGGGAAGGCCCTCTTTGAACAGACTAGGTGCAGTGGCCTCAACGAGGCACATGAAGATTAAATTTTCCTACCTTGATAGAGGGGTGATAATCATCAAGTCTGATTAGAAGGCGACGAGGAAGTGCTATAAGAACAATCTGAAGAGCAGGAGGGGAGTGTATTCAATCACTATTCAGGCGCGAAAGCCAAAGAAGATCATGCAAACTGAAGTCACCAGCGAGAGGCGGCCTGAACTTGTTGGTGAGATTTAGGAGAAAGAGATAGCAGGTAAGAAGTTCAAGCTCGACACATCGATATGTCAAGAGTTGCAAGACAAGATAGTCAAGGTAATATCGAAGCACATGAACGTTTTCGCTTGGTCATCCTTGGACATGCCCGGTTTAGATCCAGAATTCTTGTGCCATAGGCTTACTATGGACGAGAAGGTCACACCGGTAGTGCAGAGAAGAAGGAAGTTTAATGAGGAGAGGCGTCTGATCATCAAGGAAGAGACGCAAAAGCTTTTGAAGGTTGGCCACATAAGGGAGATTCAATACCCTGAGTGGTTGGCAAACGTAGTGTTGGTACAAAAGGCTAATGGGAAGTGAAGGATATGCGTCGACTTTACTGAATTGAATAAGGCCTATCCCAGCATAAACTCCTTGGTGGATAGTGCCTCAGGTTGTCGATTGCTAAGTTTCCTAAACGCTTTCTCGGGGTACAATCAGATCTGTATGCACCCCCTAGATGAGAGTAAAATCGCCTTCATGACCGAACTATCCAGCTCTTGCTACAAGGTTGTGCTCTTTGGCCTCAAGAATGTTGGTGCCACCTATCAAAGGTTGATGGATAGAATTCTTGCCCCAATCATTGGGCGAAATGTACAAGTGTATGTAGACGACATGGTTGTCACTTCAGAAGAGAAGGACCAGCAGGCTGTTGATTTGGAAGAACTATTCAACATGATAACCAAGTAAGACTTGAAGCTGAACCCAGAAAAATGCGTGTTTGGGGTGGAAGCGGGGAAGTTCCTTAGGTTTTTGCTCACCGAACGAGGTTTAGAGGCGACCCCGGACAAGTGTGCAACGATCATAGGAAAGAGGAGCACTGCTAGTGTAAAGGAGGTCCAGCAGCTGACTGGACGCATGACTGCCTTGTCTAGATTCTTGTCAGCTGGTGCAGATAAGAGGTATTCTTATTTTCAATGCTTGAAGAAGAATAATCGTTTTGCATGGACTGACGAGTGAGAAAAGTGTTAGAAAGTATGGCTTTAAACTAGAGGGGGGTTGAATGGTTTAAAGAAGGTTTTCGCAAACTTTTAAACCAAGAATGAAATCACTTTGAGAAACACTTGAATCAGAATTCAGTTTGTCAAAAGACAAAGCAAATAAGAACAACACCAGAAAAACAATTGGTTGTTTCGCAGAAACAATCGGTTGTTTATACCTGTTCACAAAAATAAAAAAAACTGAATTTAAAGAGATTAAGGATAGAGAGAATGCACATAGAGATTTATAATGGTTCACTCTTAACCCAGAGCTACATCCAGTCTTCCCAGAAACCACTGGGGAATCCACTAAGCAATCAACCCTAGATCACTTACAACACAACCAAAGAAGTGACCTTGATCCCCTCAAGACACACATTTCCTTT
>Ga0123342_1010234_pt1 | contig 10834 bp, 4 predicted proteins | sample Turbeawhitnodule_FD_89960 | JGI IMG/M metagenome (GOLD analysis project Ga0123342, IMG submission 89960) | Root nodule microbial communities of legume samples collected from Mexico - Turtle bean Mexico white nodule | ecosystem: Host-associated > Plants > Roots > Nodule | place: Mexico: Nepantla... | reverse complement strand
TCTCTCTAAAAAAAAAAAAAATATATATATATATATATATATATATATATATATATATATATATATATATATTTATTTATTGAGGACCTGTACTTATATTTTTCTTTCCTACAAAGTGTCCTTCCAAACAAAGGAAGGAATATTTTTTTTATCCTTTTCCTTCTATTATCAATCTTTACTCTAGTTTTCTCGTGTATGAAAGTGTAAGTATTTGATGTCATTTATTAAGGTTGGAGAGAAAATAAAGAAGAAAAAAAACATTTTCAATAGTTATCTAGATAACAATGATTAACAAACACTTTATTTTTATTTTTATTAATGTGAGACGGATATTTTAATTATAGTTGATTAAAAAAAATTGCACCATAGAAATCAAATATAGATTTCTCACTATGAATTGTTTCCATAAGGTATACATGTAAAATACATAATCACTGTGTTAATTCATACGGCCATATTTAGGGATTACTCGTAATTGAAAATCAAAAAGTAAGATGTAATATTAAACTTATTTAATAGGTAAGTCTCATTAATACTAACGAGATATTTAAATTATTTTAATATGAATAATGGAATTAAAGAGATGTTATAATAATTAGAGATTAAAAATAGTGTCTTATATGAATCATAAATAAAGAGTGAGAAATGAGTAAATATTATATAAAAAGAACAATTGAAAAAGGAAAAGGAATAGACTAAATACTAGGATTTAGAATTCCAATATTTTTAGACACTTTTGAGTTATTTAAAACTTTTACCACTCTCGTAAAATAGGACGTAGGTAGAATTTTCATTCACATCATGTTCTTCTATCTTTGAATAAAAAATAACCAATTGTAAGACTCATCACAAATGCCACAAACACCCCTCCATTGCAGGATATAATTGCTAACATCAACGAAAATCTAATCCCAAGTTCACGTCTAATAGAAACGTTTTCATAAAATTAATCTCCAACATTGTCTTATCTCTAATGGTGCTCATAAAAGCAAGGAATCTTTGCTAGCAACTGCCTCCAGTCACTAGTGATGAGCTTGAAGTGGATCTGACAATTTCCTAGGTATTGATAGAACATGTTATGGATGAGAGTGTCGTATATGCTAAGTATGCGACCGTGAAAAACTTTTTGGATTCGAAACTATAGAAGAACGGGCTAGCATGTTGCTCGAGTTTCATCAAAATCGTTGTCACTAAATAAAGAAAAAATCGGCATTCAACATACCTGCGATTAAGCATGTTTGAGGGAAATGATTAGAATTGTCTTTTAAATTTCAAACATTAGGCAGCATCTACAACCAACCTTATCAAGTTGTATAAATAAAAGATCGACTTGTTAGGTGGTACAAAAAAAATCGACTTTAACTAATGACATTGACAGGAACAAACCTTATCAGGCACTACAAATACCAATCTAACTTTGACAACATTTGTTTACAATCTACTTCTTAAGATAATTTATTTTCAGTGTTTTTCACTTAATAAACCTCTTTGCTTACTCAACTTGATGTTGGAAGTTGCGTACCATCTTGAACTTAGGAGTACCATCTTGAACTTAGGAGATCAACCACGACTGACCCATAAAAATAAAATACGATAGTTAAATTCATTTAATAGGTTAATACTTACAATACTACTAAACCATTTAAACTATCTTAAACACAAATCATGAGATTAAAGAGATATAATTAATAATAAATATATTCAATAGAGACTAAAAACAATGTCTAATAATAATAATAAGTAAGAAATAAAAAAAATATTATATTAAAAAATAATAATTGAAAAAGAAGAAGGTAAAGACTAAATACCCAAAACACATAATAAACTTCTTTCTAAAACAAATAAGAAAGAGAAAAATGTGTTTTGATTTGAGAAAAATATTAAAAAGAAAAATAAGCAATTGTTTTAAATACGGGAGTTTATTACTTTTCATTACCTATTAAAAAAATCAATTATAAATAGTGGCAAATGTTAACACTTGAAAATATATTCTTTGGAGTAAGGAAATTGAAATGTGAGCCACAATTATTTCCCTTCTTTTATTTTAATTTTACACAACGAAATGAGAGATTCTAAGTACACTCTAGTTAGTTCTTTGTACTTCCATTTTGATTTCTGTAATAGCACAGGGACCATACTATTAAAGAAATAAAAAGATAGAAGAGAGAAATACTACTATGATGTAAAAAGAGAAAAATAGTTATAGTTATCAATAGAATGTTAAAATAAAGGAGTTCTCACACATAATTTCTCATTAAATAATTAAGAAAATAAATTTATGAATTGCTTATATATATAAATTATACATGTAATATGGTTGGTTTTTGTTGAAGGTTGAGGATACTTTATTTATCCCTCTCTTAACTGATGCATCGTTTTTTTGTTAGTCGTTATATGGAGTTTAAAGGGTCCAATACACTAAGTATCTGGAGTCAAATCCAACAACGAAGAAGGATTGAACTCTAATGCTCGCCCAAAAATGGAACTTATTCTTCACTATTCAGTAACCATTCCTCACAGAAGGCGAACGTCATGGATCAGCTTCACCTCCAGTACCTTATATTATATCTACTACTGCACATGGAATTCAATACCTACAGAGACTTGAAACAGATTATTTTACGAGCATTTTTATCCCCCACTACTCTCACCTCTTCCGTTTCTCTCTCGAGTTGTTTCTACTACTTTCGGAAGGAAGAATGTTGGTTTGTCATTTCCCACCCAATTTGTTGGCTGGTGCTTCTCATAATCTGTTTTTAACAAATATATTTTGAGAAAGCAAAAGCAAAACCCAAACCATATAACACGTTTAGGATTCTGCAATTCTCCTAATTGACACTGCTGTTACTCTGTTGACAAGGAACAACGTTCTCTGGATCAACTCTTCAAATGATGGGCGTTTCTCTGGATCACTGCTCCCATTTAACACAAGTAAACCTGAGTTAGAACCAAGAAGGCAATCTCTATCATATTAAAACTGAAATGGGTGTGTAGCACCTTCGCCAGCAATCATTGATGATTGAGGCAACATAGGGATCAAGGTCATCCGGAAGGTCCAATCGTCTGTCCACAAAGCCTACGACTCCAACAACCTTTCAAGTGAAATACAATGGTTATAAAAAAAAATCCCAGTGTTTAGATTTCTCTACTTTTAAGATGAATAATGCTGCTTACACTTGTTACTTTAATTAATCAATTGTTAAACATATTTACTAACAAACTATATATACTTAACCATAAGTATGTATCGTTAATTAAAATTGTTAGGTAAATTGTAAAGTTCGGAAATTGGTTAATCAAAGTGGTGTGAGGAGATGTGTTAGTTAGCAGCACTATTAGTTAAAGCTATCACTACAGTAGACTAGTTGTACAGACGAGTTTGTAGTTACTACATGTGTGTCGGGGAGAGAGAGACCTGTAAGGAATTCAAATTTTTCCACGGAATCGAATGAGTCATTAGTTCCCAGAGGATGACACCAAAACTGAACACATCAGACCTGTTTAAAAAATGAAAGAAATTCATTACTTCCGAAGCATCAAAGTGCATTACCAATTTAATAGGATCTAGGCACTATTTGCAAGAACTAAATAACTTCCAAACTAGCGATATTTTTGGAAACTGGACAAGGTGGGAAAGTCATTGAAAACACTCAATATGCAGCCATATAGAAGTTTCTAATCAAAGATCTTAAACATAGGACATTGAAAGCTGATTTAACAATTCCTCAAGATCATCAGGGCTAGTTAGCAAATGATTACAGAAAATGACAATTTGGAGAACTTTTTGGAAAAAATCAGTGTTCAGAACATGTTCTCCATTTTTCAAAGTTTCCAGAAAATTCCAGGCTGAACGCAATCTGTTAAGTCACGGCTAGAAGAAATTACTTCTCATTTGAAGGTTCATTTCTAAGCACTTCAGGGGCCATCCATTGAGGCTGCATTTTAACAGAAAATATGATTGTTAGCAAGATACATAAATAAAACTTCATTCACTACAAACAAACTAAAGATTTTACAGTTGCTTGCTGTTCAGGTCAGAAAGTTCATATTTAAAAAGTGAAAAAAGCGAGTGATGTCATTACGGTGCCTCTCCCAGATTTCGTATTCAATAATGTTGCATCCTTCAACCTAGACAGGCCAAAATCTCCAACCTAAGAAAAAAACCAAAACTCATTATAATGAACCATCCTAGGACCACTAAAAGCATTTTCAAGCATTGATCACCTTTACAGTCCAGTTTTTATCTACAAGCAGGTTGGAAGACTTCAGATCTCTATGCACAATTGGAGGATTTCTGTGATGAAGATAATTCATTCCTTTAGCCTGAAATGAACAACAATGTGGTTTAGAAAATTACAAAATGAAGGTTCAACAAGCCACCGGCTTGCTCTCAACATTTGTATGTGAAGAGGGAGAGGACACGCACTACATCAAGAGCCATCCTTAGACGTCTTCTGATGTCTAATGTCTGATTGTTCCTATGTAGATTTTTGAAAAGGCTTCCCCTACCGTGCAAAATATAGAATCAATTTAAGATGATTCCTATAATTTGCATACAAAAAAAATGTAAATGGGGATTTTGTGTGCACCGTGGGTGAGATATTCATATTCACTAATGCACAGATCTATTACCTAATGTCATAAAAATATAACAGATACTTCATGCATGATATTTTATGTGCTTCTACACACAGTGCAACTCCTTTAATAAGCTCAAAGATGATGATGTCAAAAATCTTACCTAGGTAATAACTCTGTAACAATGGCAAGCCTTTCCGGTGAATATACTGCTCCCATGAAAAGTAATACATTAGGGTGTCTCAATCTCTTCATTATATCAATCTGAAGTATACACACAGGATTCATGGATCAGTTGCTTTCTATCTAAAGCAAGACACACACAGAGAGAGAGAGAGAGAGAGAAACCTCTTTTCTGTAGTCCTGTAAAGTCTCCTCTGTGTATCCGTTCCCAAAATAAACCTTGGCTGCAACATCCTGAAAAAGAAAATAAGTTTTTAGAACAGATGGCTAGTCAATACTATTATTAAAAATAGAAGAATATGATATTTTATACCGATCCATTCCAAATTCCATGATAAACTATTGCATAAGAACCTACACGATACAGTATAACATAACTATGTCAGCAGTCATTAGTTGAAATAGGAATATTCAGAAACATTTCAAGATCTACTATAAGAAAGATACAGGTAGATCAACCTAATTATTTGAAAAGAAATCCATTAGAAATTTCTTGTCCTACCTTGAGATGTTTGAGGCAAATATTTTTTGTTACTTCTTCATTACAATTCATCACCGATTAGACACTGAATTTCAAAAAGATTGATTTTACTTCTGGCATAAAGGATTATAGGCCATTAGATTTAAGAGGGGAAAAATTATATTGATATTATTTTGAGACTGCTCCATATATTTTTTGTTTGCCAAACTTATGCCGCTATTTACAAATAAAAGCATTTTAGCCTTTCAACTCCTCGACATAGAGGAACTATAAAATGCATAATAATAGAATTAATTACCTTGTCCAATCTGCTCTCTTAATTGAAGTTCTTCCCAATGGATTTCACACTCTGAAACAGAGTTTGACTCATTATCCCCTGTGCTAGACAAACTTTCATGCTTGTCTATACTCTCCCTCAAACTTGGCAGTTGCGACCCTTCTTGCTGCTTTTGCACTTCATCTCCTGTCACCATAGTCGTAGCCTCTGGTTCCATTTTCTTGTGATCAAATAGACAGTGTAATCTTAACAGTGGGTATGGGGAATGGGAGAATCAAAACATTCACACCACTCCCCAGTGAAAGGCTTACCAGAATAATCTTTGGAAACAGTGGAAGCTCTACACGCACACGCTGTTGTATCTGCTCTCTTCATTGCAGGTGAAGAATAACATTTTTGAAGATTTTGTTCTTTGTCTGCTCCATTAACAACATCCTGATATCGATTTAATGCCACTAAGCCTCCAGATGAAACATTTTCATAATTCATTCTATTGCTTCCTGAATTATCATCTGTACAATTATTTTTTATATTTCCATATTTTGCACGTACCCCAGTTTGAAGCTTGGCTGCCTGAAGTGATTTAATCATAGAGAGGATCACATATCTTAAATGGATAAAAAGTTACACGGAAGTTTCATAGCACACAATTTTTAAAAAAATATTATGTACTACAGGTCAAACCAATGCAGCCTTTACAGAGTCAAATGGACCTCCAGCATATTCTTAGATTCTGCTAATTAATTGCGTAAGTTTGGTATCTAAGCTTCATAAGTGCCCAGAAAGGTTCACAAACACAATTTTTTAAACAAATATTACGTACTATAGATCAAACCAATGCATAATTTACAGATTCATATGGGCCTGGGGTATATATTCTCAGTTTCTGCTAGCATATACTTAAATGGCATTGATTTGGGATCTAAGCTTCATAGTGGCCTACAAAGGTTCAGCCTCCAAATTTATGATTTTAGATGAAGTATCACTTTATCAATACAAACAGTGTCTTACTAAATTTCTGTATTCCTGATATTCATTTATAGCACAAACTAGGCAATTAGAGCATCTAATAAAAGGGAAACTAAGATTTATTTACAATTTTAGAAGGTTGACCAAATTCTGCTGTAGACTCATTCTTCTCGGAGGCCTCTGTGACAATTGTGTTTCCTTTACGGAGATGTCTGGAATGAGGTTTTGTTTCCTGAAATTCGAAATTAGGGGACGAAAACTTAAAATATTCTCATGATTAAATACCTTCCCAGATACTACATCCTCGAGATGAACAGAAACATACATATATGTCACGCTTCTCTAGCTTTTCATCACCTGTTGAAGTGTTCCCGGAAACTGTGTCATCAGTAATATGCAGCAGTGGGAGATGCTTTGATGCCTGGTAGATGTAAAAAATAGGGTTCTATAACTTAACTCACGCAAATGATAAAAAGAAACCAAAATAAATAAAAAAAGAATGAAATTATATAATAAAAGATCACACTAATGAGAACCAGATTGGAAACAGATGAAGCAATCTGTGGCATTGGTGCAATCGTTGGTCGTGGAGGCCACTGAATTCTTTTAAAGTTTAACCTCTGTACTCCAGATTGGCTATTGTTACCAGATTTGTATGTTCGATTTTCTGAATTTGTAGATTTTACTATAGCCGCATCACTTGAAACAGTTATAACACCAACAAGCTCACCATCCTCATAAAGAGGAGTTTTTGTTACTAATGCCATAATTACTTCACCAGATTTCTTCTTGAAAGGAAACTTCCCAGACCATGGAACTCCTGAAACCACCCTTTCCAGAATTTTTTGTAGAGATGCGTAATTGTCCTCAGCAATTAGGACTTTAGCTACTCTTTGGCCAATGATTTCGTAGTCTTTCCATCCATACAGAGTTTCGGCCGCCTGATTCCTGAAATGGAAATAGGTTTGGCTCAAAAGCAATCTTAAAAACAAAAGAATAGTTTGCAGAGGTCATTTTTTTTAAATTTAAAAAAAAAAGTGAAATCTTGACTGAAATTGGACTTGATTGTCATTGAATGAGAGGGCACATACAAGTCTCTAATAAGTTATGACGGTTCAAAAGCCAATTTCTAACCATTAATCTCTTTAGATTTGCTATTTTTTACACTACAGGATCCAATTAGTTTTATGACAAATCAGTTTCTATTACTTTCCCCCAAATACATAGATCCATATTTACGGATATGACTTCACTGAACAGGTGTTAGCGTGATCCATATTTGCTATACACAATTAACAATTGTTAAGCAAAGTGTGCCTACCAACCACTAACTATTGAAGAAAATGCAACACGATGTCTCTTTTCCTTAGTAACGTCAATGTGACTCTCACTAGAATACCCAAATTCAACACAGAACTAAAATGTCGAACACTCTGTCATTTTTTATAAGGAAGACTTACACACCGGGTCTTCTAATTTCAATCCCCAAGGCTTCCGCCACCATCCTCAGTTTGACATGTTCAAATATATCCTGTAAAATGATCGAGTACAGTAATTCCCATAACCTTTCTTATTTGCTTTGTTGCGGAATTGCCGAATTCGGAACACTCGCCTCATGAATCATTCTAAACATGCTGTACCATACCAAATAAAGTTTCAACCGAAATAACTCATTCAATTTCCGACAATATAGCACTCTAAACGACATCGTGCGGAGGTCTAACCAAACTCGAAACTAGTTTCTCACACATCCTATTCACTATCTCTCTCTACAGCGTTCAACTGTTCCATTAAAAATTATAACACCATGAACAGTCTCAGACTAAATAAATTACCAGAAAGAAGAAACGATTCAAAGAAAAAATGTAGCGTGTACGATGTATTAACTATACCAGTATACGATCTCGGCGGAGGGAACTCTGAGGACGTGAACGGCGTGGCCCATGCATTTCAACACGGTTGCGTAGGGACTTCCGGATAAGAAGTAACCGGAGGGAAAACCGAGGGTTGTTGAATCAGCAATGACCTCGTTATTGTCATCGTTATCGTGCCTGACTGTGAGCTTCTTCTGCAGTAGCTCATCGAATTCCTCCCTCAGCTTGGCCTGCTTCTCCTCGAGGCTTCGGCACCGATCCGCCAGAGCTCGGAACGCTGCAGTTTCTCTCTCCTCGCCGCCGTTCATTGAATTGGCCAGAACTCTGGTTGTGAGGTGCGCAATGCGCATACACAACAGTTAGTTTATTTGCCGGTTCCTCGCTTGGCTTCTGCACAAACCATTTGTTTATTCATTTATTTTATTGGTTTTAATTGCGACTGCGTCTCTGTCCAATGCGAGGCTTTGGCCTAAAGGCTCTTCGCCACGTGTCGGTGGCCGGCCACGGTAGCCATCCAGTGTGCGCTCCTATAGGATTGCCGGAAGATACCACCAATTGCGTCTCGACAAAAGAATGCTTCGTTTTTTGTGTTCGGACAACACTAGCGCCACCACGATTTCCTCACCGGAAACTTGTAAATCCTATTGCTTACTTGGTTTTTGCTATTTTGCTTCTGTTTCCTGAAGCAAGGGTGACCAATTTTAAATATAATGAATTGCATTTTTTTTCATTGTTTTTTAATATTATTAATTAAATTGACAGAACTCAACCTCTGAGATATTTTAAAAGCTGAGGACCGAGACAGTGGAATTATGAATTAATTAAATATTATAAATAATAATCTGTAATTAATAGGTATATTATTTACTCAAAATCTGTAAAAACTAATAACTGCATGTTGTAAAAGAATCAGATAGAAAAGAGGGGGAGAGATAAGAACGGGAGGCAAATGAAGGGGTGCTATGTTATGCTGCTGACACTCAATTGGATAGTAAAATATTTAATTATTTTAGTACAGAGAGAACATATGGGTATTTTTTATATTTGAATAAATTATTGTTTTATTATAATATAATACTTATTTAAAAAGTAGTAGAAAAGTAGTTCTTTTTATTATTTACAGTATCAAATTGTTCTTACAGTGGAATCCATATGATTGATGAATATTAATAACCTAGATTTTATAGTACACAAAGTCCTCGTATATTTTGAAAATATATTGGTTATCTCGGATTCTTCTTTACAATCTTAATCATTCTTCAAATTGAACTTGTTTGCCTTGGATTCTAAATTTTTATAAAATTAATTTATAATAAATATAATAATTGGGGAGGCCGGAAGGTCGTCGATAAGACCGAACGAACGTGGAAGCTGATGATAAACTGTGATTAATCATAATTAAGTCAGTTTAATCATAAATCATGATTAAAATACAAAAGGACTTTCGTCTGAGTCCAAAAGAAAGCCCATAACAGCTGAAGTCCAACACAAGGCTATAAATATCAGAAGGGATCATGTGCCAGAAGTAATATTCTAATCCCTAACATACCTACATATTATACCCAGACTGACTTGAGCGTCGGAATACCTTCGTAGATACCCCACTCCGCCGTTTTTGGAGGACTTGCCAGACGAAAACACTGAATACAAGAACTGCAAGAACGAAAAGACAGAAGCTAAAAGAATCATTTTGAGAGGTACCGACCTTATAATAAGAATAATTATAGTCATTAATGTGATTATTAATTTTAGTGATGGTTTTTGAAAAGAAATGATGTGAGAACACAAATAAAGTTTATTCTTTAGTATATTACAACTTCCTATGATAGAGAGGTGTAGAGTGAAAGAGAGTGGCTTGTAGGGTAAGCGTAACAAAATTAAATTTTCTGGCACCACAAGGTCAACCCCTCCAAACGCGTTGTTTGATGAAAAGAGAGAGAGAGAGAGATCCAGCGTGTAAACTTCCGTAGCTGATCTATGAGGTACGAACTAGGAACTCAAATCATCACATAAATAGAAGAAAGAAAAGTACTGTGGATTTGGGTTTTAAAAAACAGATTGAGAAATTAAGAAATATTACATATATTTTAAATATATTCTTTAAATTATTTTAAATACACTGAATCTTTCTTTATTCTACTTACCACTGCTATTACTTTAAATTAGTATTTAAAAATGTTTATTAACATTCATCTGATCAATAGCATACCTATATGTTGACTGTCACCTCGAATAAAACCTAAAAAATAATTAGGGTTTGAAATTGAAGTACCTACCTTTAAAGGATCACAATTAAGGTGGGCCAACCGTACTTCCATTACTAAAAAATATCGTATTCTCCATCAACTTGCAAGTTGAAGCTGACGTCTTTACTTCACCAGCTTTTCGCTTATATATATATATATATATATATATATATATATATATATATATATATATATATATATATATATATATATATATAATTTTTTT
>Ga0123342_1010233_pt1 | contig 10837 bp, 6 predicted proteins | sample Turbeawhitnodule_FD_89960 | JGI IMG/M metagenome (GOLD analysis project Ga0123342, IMG submission 89960) | Root nodule microbial communities of legume samples collected from Mexico - Turtle bean Mexico white nodule | ecosystem: Host-associated > Plants > Roots > Nodule | place: Mexico: Nepantla... | reverse complement strand
CTGATGAACCCTAATTGCAAATGAAAAAGAGATAATGACTTAAGCATAAAAGAGAGAAAAGTAGAGAAAAGAAAATACAAAAGAAATTCTTATTTACTTGTGTATTAGAGAGTAAAATACATGGTGTATATATAAGAAAAAGACTAAGACCTAGCTGAAACAGAAAAAGGAAAGTTGGGTCAAACAAACAAAGCCCAATAACTTAAAACAGAAAAACTAAATATGTTAACAATAAGTTAAATAAATTAATAATATTTAAATAAATTTATTTGATCATAATATTATTAATAATAATTAATAAAAAAATTATAATATAATAAAAATAAATATAGTTATTTATATATAAAAAAATATATAATATTATTATTAATTATAAAAATAAATATGTAAATAAATTAATTGGTTGTTTTAAATATAAGAATATATTTGTAGTCTTAATATTTTATAATTTAAAAAAATTAAAATTTCAATCAGACTCATCACTCACAACTTGATTTTATGAAATAATTTATAAAATTAAATTTACAAATACTTCATTGTTAATCATAAGAGTTAAGTTTGTAAACATACATTTAGCACCTTTAAAAAAATTAAAAATGTTATCGCAACCATCACATCACTCACAAACTCCAATAATTTTACTCACACATTTACTCTAACATATCTCACCTCAAACACAATCAATTTTTTCACACTTTCCTCTCAAATCCTTACACATCCACTCCTTCAAATCCCCACACATCCCTCCCAATCCAAACACAACATAAAAGTTATCTTCCTTTAATAAAATATTCTTTCTTTTGTAGTCAAAAATGATAATTTACAAAAATGATAATTTGAATACTTGATTTCTTAATCTTAAGATAAAATTAATAAGAAAGAACCAAGTGTGATTTATGTATGCATAATAAATAAAAGTGACGTATGACCTTGTTTGTAATGAAGTTTTAATTACTGAAATACTTCACACTCAAGTTTCTCATAGCAAAAGTACACTGAGATTACCACTAATATTAGGATCAAATTGACGATCAACTGAATAAAGCTGAGTACATATAAGAAACACAATTGTTTTTGGTTTACTTAACCCTTTTATAGTTGGCCAAATGCCTATAAATACAAATATCAATTAAAGGAAATGCCATTTAATGCTCTTTACTCGTATTATTATTTTTTGCTCGTACAAATTTGAGTGTCACGAAGTCAGTTTTTAAAAGGTGGATCTTTATTGGGCAGTTGGACATTACCATCACAATGCACCTACTCAGAATTTACAGCTTGTTAAAAGTTTACATGCAAAGAGCTTGATTTCCAAATTACAAGAAAATGGTATAAAAGAAGATAGTAAGAAAAGGGTAATTCCTTATTCATTCTTTTGTATGTATTTACATCAATTCATGTATATGAAATATATAGAGTGTATGGAGACTTTCTCTCCAAATTACATATAATTGCGTATAATTGCGTATAATTACATATAATTGCGTATAATAATTGTATATAATTTGATCATCATTATTTCCTTAATAGTTTCCTCAAGTTGGTAGATGAAGATCATGAACTCCTGACTTGCGTCGCTGCGTAAAAAAAGTTCCTTACCCAATGCCTTCATAAAAATATCTACGAGTTGGTACTGTATCGGTACATGTGAAAGACTGATTATCCCGGCTTGTAATTTTTCTCACAAAAAAGTGAGTGCTGCAACAGATATAGTAACCAAACTACCTCCAAAGAAGTATTAGTCATCGCGCGGTTAATAACTCTCCATCGTCTGATGTGAGTTTTAGGTATTGCTCATTTGAAAATTTGTCTGGAAGAGCACGTCCCGAATCCTACAAAATATCAAGCGCATATTTTCTTTGTGACATGTAAACACCAGCTTTGGAACGGGAAAATTCAATCCCTAGAAAATATTTTAAGTCTCCAAGATCTTTAATGCAAAATCGTCGTAATAGACCGTCTTTAAGACACTGCATTTCTATCATATCATTTCCTGCCAAAAGAATATCGTCCACATAAATCAAAAGGACAATAAATGATGAGTTATTTTGTCTTGTGAATAGAGAGTAGTCCGTCTTGGACTGCCGAAATCATGCAGATTTAATCAGATGAAAAAATGTTGAAAACCATGTATGAGATGCCACTTTGAGACCATAAAGAGATTTGTTGATTCGGCATACAATGTTCTCCCCTGTCGAACATGCCCGGGTGACAAGTCCATGTAAATAATTTTGTGCAATTTGTCATGTAAGAAGGCATTTTGCACATCCAACTAGTGAATAAACCAATTTCTGGCTGCTACAACGGTCGGTGAGGTGACACCTCAAAGCTGTTAATTTCGCTGTTGGTGAAAAAGTTTCACAATAGTCGACACCTTCAATCTGAGTGTACCCCTTTACGACAAGGCGCGCCTTATATCTGTCGACGTTGCCATCTGATTTGTACTTTAATTTATAGATCCATTTGCATCCGATGGGTTTTTGCCCAACGGGTAACGGTGTCAAGGTCCACATTTCATCTAGCTGCAAGCCGGAAAGCTCTTCATCCATTGGTTTTTGCCAATTCGGATCAAGGATAGCTTGAGCATAAGTGTGAGGTTCTTTGGTGCTTGTGATGTTAACAAGATATGCACTATGTGTAGAAGAAAATCGTGAATTAGAAAGAAAATGATGCATAGGATACCTGATTCCATTTGGTCGGTCTTGGGTAGTGGTTGAATGATTGGCTTGAGATCCCGTTACGTAGTCTTAAATCCAGGAAGGTGGGGTTGATATGCAACTGGATCGTCGAACAGAAATGTTGGCTGGAGAAGGTTGGTATGCTAGATATTCAGGTGAATTGTGACGAGTAGGAGAAGATGGTGGATAATGTTGGACAGGAGTGGGTAAGTCAATGTCAATAACAGGCAAAATATCTTGTAATGGAGGTGAGGATTGCGTTTGAGACTGTTGGCAGAATGGGAAAACACTTTCATGGAATGTGACATCCCGAATTGTAAAAAAAGTGTTTGCATCCATATCAAATAATTTGTATCCTTTTTTTTATTGTGAGGATAACCAATGAAGATGCATTGTCGAGCGCGCAAATCATTTTTTTGTTAGGTGAAAAAACAGTTGCGTAAGAGAGGCAACCAAAAGTTTTTAGGTGAGAAAGTTAAGGTGGGTGATTATATAGCAGCTCATAAGGTGATTTATTTTTTAGTAAAGATGATGGCAAGCGATTAATAATATATGTGGCGTTTAAAACGCATTCCCCCAAAATTCTAATGGTAAATGGTATTGAAATAGGAGGGTTCGTGCTCTTGTGTTCAAAATGTGTCTATGTTTGCATTCTACTACTCCATATTTTGTTGAGGAGTGTAGATGCAAGTGCGTTGACATTCAATACTTTTTTGAGAAAAAAATTACACATTTAAATAAATTCCAATCCATTGTCAATGCAGATGGTTTTAATAGATGCCTGAAATTGATTTTATGTAAATGTAATGAATGATTCTAAGAGACGTTGGTTTTCATATTTGTGATTTAGGATTTTTCAGATTTTAGATTTGTGATTAATAAGAAGAGGGGACATGTAGTATAAGTCTGCATATTATTTATCCGAGTCAATCATCCTCCTCGTAGCCAAGTCCTGCAAAACGCAATCATGTGGAAAAGAACGACACAACAAATTTAGTGAACTGTTTATCTCACTAACGAACATGAGATTTAAATTAAAAGAAAGAACGCAAAGATATTGCCATTGAATTTAATCGTGCTCGTAGATGAGATGGTTGCAGTTGAGTATGTGGACAAATTAACATTTGGAATAAATGATGATGAAGTGTGTGTGAAAAATTGTGAATCACATGCAATGTGATCGGTTGCTCCGCTATCCAAAATCCATGGTTTCGTAGTAGTAGAATCAATAGACGAGTTATGGGCAAACAAGACTTGCAGCGATGCAATGTGATCAGTTGTTCCGCTATCTAAAATCCATGGTTTCGTAGTAGAATCAATAGACGAGTTATGGGCAAACAGACCTGCAGCGTTTATAAACACATCATTTTTATGTTGAGCGAGTAATCAGTCTTTGCGAATTGCTCATCGGACTCAGTGCCTTCTTTGCCAGACATGATTTCTTATTTAGTGGATAAAAATGGAGAGGTTGTCAGAACACGTACTCCGATACCATATGAAAAAAATGGTATATAAGAAGATGGTAAGAAAAATGGTAATTCCTTATTCTCTTATGATCACTCTATTTCTAGAAAATATATACAAGTGTATGGATATTTACTCTCCAACCTACAAGCTAATTAGGTGGACACTAATCATAAATTCTATCATTATCAAATTAATTGCGTATAATTTAATGATCATTATTTTTTTAATACATCTATTAAAAATAATATTAAAATTAAATATTACAAAGCTAGATAACCTTTTAAAAAATTAATAATTTTTTAAAAATCTTCGGTTTACTATTTGCGGAGTTTGTTCTACACCAAGTATTTTAGAAACAAAAGCAACCAGATCTGATTCTACTGGATATACTATATGGCTATGAAGACATAAGATATAGTGTATGCTATATACGATTTAGCAGTATCTATGCACTCTTAATATTTCTGAGCAAGTATCTATGTACTCTTTTAATATTTCGAGGTAGTATCTATTTTCTCTTTTAATATTTTGAGGTTAATACGAAATCAATTACTATAGAATAATTTAATTATTCGATTTGATTAGGTTAATATAACTCCATGTGATTCCCATTTGCTACTATAAATCAAGGCTCCAGTGAGAGTGCTGTTATATTTCAGCAACAACTAACCTGCAAGTTCCAAGACGGAGAAAACAATGGCCACCACCACAGAGGTTTGCAATATTCTCCTTTTTTTTTCTTTCTCAATTTCGGTTTTTCAATCTTTTTGCGGAGATCACATACAATACGTGAATGTTGTTTGTGCAGAGGAATGTGGAGCACAAGGGTCTCGAAGAACTGAAACATCTTGGGTTTGTTAGGATTGCGGCCATTAAAGGCTTTGTGTGTATTTCGAATCTCTACGACTTCGCAAAGCAAAATTCAGGACCTTTGAGATCTGCTGTTGGAACCGTCGAAGATACTGTAACTACCGTTCTGGGTCCTGTCTACCACAAGTTCAAGGGTGTACCAAACCGTCTTCTCCTTTTTGTGGACAATAAGGTTTCTCATTTTCTTATTTTGGTTTTGTTTCTGGATTTGTTTGTTGTTGTTGATGTTAATGTACCTTCAACCTAATCCGGAGAAGCTTTTGTTAACAATTTGTCCTCTGTTTGTAAGGGTGAATTTGTTTCTGACTATATTTTTCTTTTCTTTTTTTCCAGATCAAGATCTATTTCAATTGGTGAAAATTGCCTTGTAAATCGTGGCAATAACACTCTTGTTATGAATACTATAGGAACACCAGGACGAATAACACCCTTATGTTCCTATGTTATATGGAACCTATTATCTATGCATGCATACTGTAGATTTTTTGTTTTTCATTCTTACCCTGGAAATACTCTGATCCTATCATGCAATTTGATTATGGTCCATGGGAACACAAAAATGAACTGAATTTATGTGAATTTTGCATGTCCTTGTATGAACATAGTTGAAATTCCACTGTAGATATTTGAATGAATTGGGAAATTGCTATTAGCTAAGCGATCCATTTTTGGGTGAACTAATTGTTACATGAATGTGGCAGGTGGATGAATCAACCCACAAATTCGATGAGCATGCACCTTCTTTAGTTAAACAAGTTGCAAGCCAAGTGAATTGCTTGGTCCAGGAAATGACAAACAAGGCAGAAAAAGTAGTGAGTGAGGCTCAATATGGAGGGGCACGAGCAGCAGCACAATATGTTGCAACAGAGTCAAAGAAAATTGTGGTGTCTGGTTCGGTGAAATTGTGGGGTGGTCTGAACCACTATCCACCATTCCATGCAGTGGCAGAAATGGCAGTACCTAGTGCTGCACACTGGTCAGAAAAGTACAACAATGTGGTGAAGGGAATGAGTAAAAGGGGTGGTGGTGTGTTAGGGTATTTGCCCCTGATTCCAATTGATGACATAGCCAAGGCGTTTAAGCAGGGAGAAGGCAAACTGAATGAAGATGAAGCAGGTTCTGAGGGAGAGGATTCTTATTGAGTAATACTAGAACTACCACTACTGTAGTAGGTAGCTATTTTCTTTATAAAATCTGGTTCTGTCTAGTGTTTGTTGGAGTTTGAGGGCAATGTGGGTGTGAATGGAAGTGTAAGAAATGGTTGAGACTGTGTGGGGTGTGAATGTTAACCAATCCCAAGAAGAACATTATGTGATTATGTGAATGGTTGCGTTAAATGTTCACCAAATTGAAGTTGTTTAGTTTCTCATAATTATCTCGGTTGTCGTTTTGGGCGAACTGAGAGTGCTCGTTAACTTACTATTGGAACTCGGAAGTTCTCACTAACACTCTCCACCCCATATTTATTTCAAGCAAAAATATTCTTTCACGTACGCCACCTTTTTATAAAAATAAATATAAATAGAATGTTATAACAAAATAAATAATTTATAAATTATAATTTGAATGTAAGAAAAAAAAATGGAAGTCTCAAAAGTATCATACATTTATTTCAATAGCATTTCTTAACTGGACGCAAAAATTAATCATTTTACATAATACTTTTATCTTTCTGTTTAAGATTATTTTGGAAAATAAAAAATATAATAAATCTTAATAAAATATTATAAAATTTTCTATTTTATCATTGCTTATATACACATATACATATTGTTCTTCTATACACATATACATATTGTTCTTCTGGAGAGATGAGGTATGTCGAAATCTAAGTGGGCTTCTAATGGTCTTCCTTCAAACTTCAAATTCTAGTGATTCAGCTTTTAAGGACTAAGGGGGGCTCTACCTGCAGAAAATTCTCTGACGCTCAAGTTAGTAAGAGCATCAAATTTTGTTTATATAGTGAGAATATAGTGTTAAAGTTCGAGTTGAGTTTACTCCCTGTGACTGGTCCTAAAATTCGAGTTGAGTTTACTCTCTGAGTGGTCATTGGTCATTTATTTATAAGTTTTCATGGGCTTGTATCCTTGACGTTGGTTTCTTCATGTTTTAATGTGGCATATTATAGTATCTTTTCATAAAATCTGAATATCATGCATATAAATAAGAGTATTATGTAATATGATCAGAGCATTTATGCAATATAATCACTTGATTTCCATAATATATCTATCTAAATTAATATTAGTACACTAACATAATTATGTTGGGGTTTATAATAATAGTCTAAAAAATCATGGTTGATTTTACTTCGTCGTGAGCTTTCTCACAATTTAGACCAAAATTGAATACATATGACTTGAGCTTGATCGGTATATGTCCGATCAAATTCGGGATGGTACACATATATGTGTAAACTAAATATAATAGTTAAAAATAATTTTATAAAATAATATACTTAAAAAATGAGATAAATTTGTTATGTTTAACTATCACACCATTCCATACATGTAACACATCACTGCACCATTCAATCACATCATATTTTATACTTTTCTAAACAATCCAAATATATATCAAAATTCACTGAAACACATAACTATGTTCCTTTAATTATATTTTGAAATAAGATTTAGAATTTTCACTTAAAAAAAAGATGCAATAATAAACTAGGTTTTCCAAAACAAAACAAAAATTTAAGTTTTTTTTTTTTGCAGATAATCTAGCTGGAGCAAAAATTTGCTCGCTTGAGCGAGATTCAACCCGAGAGCACCCAGAATTTAATCATAGGCCTCGCTTGAGTGAGATTTTTTCTCGTTTGGGCGAAAACAGACCCAAGAGCACCTCAATTTTCATTTTATTCTCGCCTAAGTGAGATATGTAGAAAACTTAAACTTGTTATAATTGTTAAATTCTAAACTAACATTTAATTCAATTGATAAATTTATAAATCTACACATTACATTGACAGTTCCTGCACATAATTATACAAACACTCTCATTGAGTTATTGAACTATTATGTCAATCTATACATATATATATATACATATATACATATATATATATATATTATTTCTAAACCAAAATCATTTAAAATCAAACAACCAATTCTCATCAAACATTCCATTTGAACTTATTCAACAAACTATTCAATACATTCATTAACTCATTCAATTCCAAACTCATACCTTCTACAACATCTACTTTATATCTACAATTTCACATTTTAATCTCAAACAACTAAAATCTACACAAAAACAACAAATCCTGCAAGAAAATTTTTGAAACTGGTGACTACGCCACCTCCACATCCAGATCTTCTAGCCTAGAGTTCTATTGGTAATTTGAACTAGCTTCCCTTACCTTTACTTGATCAGATGCTCACTAAGAGCTTCAAACCTACCCAAAGTTTCAAGAGTAGCTTAACCTGCACCACAGAGTCCTGATAAAAAATATAACTATATCACTAGAACTCTGAGCTAAAAAAGATTAATCCTATAAGTAAAAGGATCACATGTATAAACTTATATCGAATCAGATCTACAAGTTCAAAACCTGAATAACTGAATTTTTTATTTATATATTCTTTTCATTTTAATAATAAAATATTTAGGTGTCATTTAAAATATACGACTTCTACTCTAAAGTTATTTTTTAATCCTTACATTTATAACTGATATTAACTCATATTAATGATTTTGAAAATACAAAATATAAATTTTATTTAAACTAACTTTCAATCAATTTTATTTTAATAAAAAAATTTAAAAAACTTCAATGAATTCATTATTTTATATTTTTATTTAAATTTGATTATATAAAAATATTTGTTAATCCGAATCTAGTTGTCCAATTATCAAATCTAACTTTGTAAGGTTCATATTGAATTATTTGGGGTATAGATCATAACGTGTCCGGATTGAAGCGTCCAAGGTTCAGATGAAAATGTTTAAGGTCATGATTGAAATCTTCTACAATTTATTTGATTTTTTTTTTCTTTCATGATTTGAATTTGAATTTTGGCTTTTGTTAATTTAGTGGTTTTTTCATTTTTTATCCAATCGATTTGTGATTTTTTTTTTCTATTTCCCCTGTTAATTTTTATTTATATATTATTATCCCTTCTTATTTATTCATTTATTATTCTTTGTTGGACTCATAGATAAATTGATAAATAATATTTTTTTTTATTTGTAAACAATAAATATTTATCTAAACAACTCAAAAAAATTTAAGCAATTTTTATTATCATATCAATATCTTCCCATGATAAAGTTGCTTTAACCAACTATGTATATTTTGTAAGCATCTATCTCCAAGGAGGTGTTCTTAGTTTCTTTAAGATAGTTATTTTAAAAACAATTACTAAGAAAAATGAAATCATTGAATTTTTCTATTCTTAATGCAATTTTTGGTGGGTTATATATTGTACATCTTTCGGTTTTATTACTTTAATGCATATTTACAAGTTATTACATTTTCTCATTCTATTATCATTACTATTTTTCTCAGTTAAGGATATAATTTAAAAGAAATTAAGCTATATTAAAATTTATAAAATGACAAATAAAAATAAACAATATAGTTTTCAAAAGTTTGATAATTAAAAAAGAATGGGAAGTACAATTTCAGTACATTAATTAGGTAGATGACCACGTTATTAAAATAAATAAATAAACATCATAATGAGATATCATTTAGGCATAGAAGAATGTTTATTATTAATAGCTATAATTATTATTGTTATTATTACTATCATTATTTTAAAATTATTTAATACTATTTAATTTATTGTCTTTGTTAGTTTCAATAGGTATTGGCAGAGCAGGAGTGATAAATGTATATTGAGAAAAGGTCCTACTTCAATGTGTTGGTTATACATATAGAAATCAACAATGCAATGAAGATACTTTAATGTATTGGGAAAGTGAACTGGAAATAAATAATTGGTGCCAATTACTATGTTATATAATATTTCACGATAAAGTTTACACGTGACGTCCTCGGTTTTGAAGTTTTTATTAATGGCTGTTCTTTTCCTTCACTTCCATACTTTCTTCTTCAACTTTATAATGGTTGTAAGTCAAGAAGTACTGTTATGTAAATATTTTAGGTTTAATTTTGAATTTCTGAATTATATAATTCATAGAAATTTTAAATTATAAAATTTGGAACACAAAGTTAGTTTTCAATTCTACAATTCGAAAATATTTCAGAATAATATTTACACTATAACAAAATTATGAAGGGTTCAGGAATTTAACTTAATTTTTAATTTCATTAATGATAAATCTAACTTTTTTCACCAAAAGTATGAAGGTGGAGGACGATGGTACAGAGCTGGAAGAAATGATTCATTAATACGATACCATATAGTCTTTTTAATATTTTATTTTAATTAATATAAGTTTAATTAAAAGTAATTTAATAAATTTTTAACTATTATTTTATATTTTCTAGTATAAGTGATACTTTAATAATTATTCTATAATTATTCTTGTATACATACATATATATTGGAATATTATTAAAATAAAGTTTCAATTAAAAACTACTGTACCGCCCTGGTGGACGGGTGTGATGACGTGGCATCCTGCTACAGTGTAGGCATGTTGACAAGGCGCCAGGTTGGCAGATAGGAAGGAAGTCGGAAGACACGTGTGGTCGCCGATTGTTAAGTTGGCGTGTTCCGATTTCCAGTTTACCAGAATAGGCGATCGCCAGGTTGAAGATGAAGTCGCCAGATGTAGATTCAGGCGACCAAGCAGTCGGAGATCGCCAGAATAAGCACATCGCCGAAGACGAAGGAGAAGCAGATTAT
>Ga0123342_1010232_pt1 | contig 10837 bp, 3 predicted proteins | sample Turbeawhitnodule_FD_89960 | JGI IMG/M metagenome (GOLD analysis project Ga0123342, IMG submission 89960) | Root nodule microbial communities of legume samples collected from Mexico - Turtle bean Mexico white nodule | ecosystem: Host-associated > Plants > Roots > Nodule | place: Mexico: Nepantla... | reverse complement strand
TCCATTTAGACAGTAGAGTCATGCTTTGTAATGTTGTTCTCATCAAATATTTTAATATCATCTTCTTTTAATGACTTATATTGAATAATTTATTTTATTTTTAATACATTTATTTTACATAAAATTATTGTAAAAAATATTCATTTTAATTATTCAACTATATATATCATTTTCTTAAATAAAAAAAATAAATTTTGGTATTATTTATAAAATACTTTTTTTAATTATATATTTTTATTTTTAAAAATATTAATTATCATTTTTTTTAAAAATAAAATCAAGTGAACTCGGCAATTGAATTGACAATTTTAATTGAGATAAAATACATTGAAGTTGTCAATCCTGTATTTAATTTTAAATACATTGAAGTTGTCAATCCAGTATTCAATTTTATTTATACTAAAGTTGCCAATCCGATTAGAAATTTTAATTAAAAGAAGAAAAATAGAAGGGTTAAGAAATTTAATTTAGGATTTAGGGTAATTACTTTTGACAAAAAAGTGTCTTTCTGATGAATGTGTCCATTTAAGTAAATCCAAAAAAAACTGCACCATTGTGGTAAAATTTCCGAAAAAGTGAATGCATCTGGGAAATTCCCCTTGCTGGAGTGGTTTTTTCAAAGTATACATTATGTAGTTGATGTAAAAGAATCCTGAAGGATTCCTAATATCAAGAAACTTCCAGAAATTAAAGAAGATTTTCATCAATTATTAATATTATTATTATGCGTCGTAATTAAAGAACAGTTTTCGAACCTCAATCCAAGGTTCTGCAGAAAGAGAACCAATCTCATTGCTATGGACCAATTTAATGGTCGGTTTGACCCAATAGTTTTCACCACTCATCGTTCTATCATTCTCTGTATGCTCACTGGATTTTGAAAAACCTTTCACTTTATTTTATTTGTTGGCATGAGAAAAACTATCTGAAAGTTGATAAATTGATTAAAGTATAAGTATATGGTAAGTAAAACTAATTACTCTGATAAACATGAAATTATTTATATAAAAGGATTTTAACATACGTTAAAACTTCATTTTAAAATGTTATCAAATAAGGTAAAATATATATATACTAAAAATGTTATGAAAACACTACAACTTAGTTTTTAAAATTAATCAAATGAAGATAAAGGAACAACTCATAGTCCTTCTTAAAGACACTCTAAAAGCTAGTTGTTTTTCCTAACTAGTTACTTGAAATGAAATATGCAAGATTTGGATCATAGTTGGTACATTAGACCACATAGTACAACAAATTAAGTAGTAAGAACATCACATGACATCACAGAACATGGAAACACAAAACACTCATTCTTGATTCTTTCCAAAAGTCATTCCTCCCTCAACCTTGTTGAAAGCAGGCCTTGAAGAGATATCTTCCCACCAAGCCTTTACATGGGGACGCTCAGTGATCATGGAAGCACAAGGGGTCTGCATTAAGTAGTGAGTTTCAGAGACATGGCTAAGATCAGCAAGGCTATAAAACTCCCCAGCAAGGTACTTAGTGCTGCTCAGCTTCGCCTCGTACACATCCAGCACCTTCTTCAGCTTCTCAACGTTGCTGTCAATCACTGACTTGTCCGGTTCTTTGCCTTGGAAAGGGGCCACAAAGTGCTCGTAGATAATGGGTGACACTGCTGGCTCGTAGTAGTGAGCCTCTACCTCCGTCCACACCTTCACCACTGCACCTTCTTTTGCGTCCTTGTGCCTTATCAGATCAGGTCCTGTTTCCTTGAACTTTTCTGCTACGTATGCAGTAATGGCCCTGGACTCTGTCATTCAAAACCTCAAAAAGATATCATTTCAAGATTCACAAAATAATTGATACATTTTGGGCCACTGCTTTCCATTTCAACTTTCAGATCAATTGAAGAATCAATCAAATAGGATAGTTCACTAAACAGTTACACTGACATGCATTTGGAATTTAGCGACCATCATGTGGTTCAAGACCATCACAGTGATTTGAACTGTTAAGGATTCATGTTCTCGACATATCTTTACTCCTAATCAAGTTTTTTAAATTGTCAAAAGACTTAAGAAAATTTAATTATGTGTCATGTAAAAGATAGTGTAGACAACATATGATAGGCTTAGACCATATCATAGTTTTATGGGAACAAGGACACGCTTGATATATAAATCTGATTGTGGGTAAGATTTTCTGAACAAAAGGGGTTCATGCAAAGTGATTTTTTTGTTGTTAAAATAGTATACGAAGTGAAGAAGAACGAAAGCATACCAAAAAGAGTGAGTTCACCGTCTTCGAGTACTGGAATCAAACCAAAGGGCTGCATGTGCAACACTAGAAAGTTAGTGGGTGGGAGCTAGGTTATTAAGGAAAGAAAAATACGGTGGAGTTGAAGGCTTACATTCTTAGAGAGAAAAGGAGGCTGTTTATGCTCAGCACTGAACACATTGACTGGAACAAGTTCAAAATCCACCTCTTTCTCATGGAGACAGATCATGACACGGGTGGTGTTTGTGGACATAGGAAGACCATAAAGCTTGAGTGCCATTGTTTTTGTTTCTTGGCTGAGAGTGATTACTACAGCTGTGAAGGTCCATTTATGAAGAGGTGTGTGTGAGTGTGACCTTGGACACGAAGCCTGCGCGCGATTTGAGTGTGGGGAAGGTTGGATTTGTCCTATTGATATGTCTGGGAAAGTGTATTTCACCTCTAACGTTTGCGTGAAAACAAGGTCAAAACTAGAGTTTCAGATTTGGACATGTTGGTGTCAGGTGCGTGCAGTCCCAAAATCTGTTTTCACTCACATTGCAATACTATACTGTTACTTACTCATCACACCAGAAAATAAATAGTGTTACTTACTTTCTCCTTTTATATTATTCACCACTTCAAGGAAGAAATAGGTTATTCCTACCTATACATGGCAAAAGAGAAAGATGTGAGAAATTATAGCAGTAAGAAAATGAAATTCGTCTGTGAAAATAATTAGAAAATGAAACAACAAAGTCTGGGCTTGCTTGAACTTTCAGGATCCATGTTTATTGCTAGGAGAACTTCACAATTGTTTTTTTTTTTATCAGCAAATAGCAATGAAATTAAATAAGACCACTTCAGGGGTGGTCCAACCCTTATACAACAAAACAGATTTTCTCAAAGAGCCTTTCCATCTACATATCAACAAAAGACCTCCTACTCTCTTTCCCATCTCAATCAATAATAAAAGAATCCCAAGAAACAACCTTTTACATAAAAACTAAACAGAATACATTAATACCAAGGTTCATATTTGTTCTAGGTGTACAAATAAGGGTTTTTCTTTTAGAGATTGGATGATTAACGTTAGTTAGAAAATGTCTTGCGTGAAATTACTCTTACGTAATACTCCCTGAAAGATAGATTATTTTATGAATTTTCTACTCATCTTAGAAAATGGACAATTTGTTATTGTCAGTGGATTTCGTTTTCCCCCCAATTTCTCTTCAATCATGGATCAAAAGGTAGATTAATAATATTTTATGGCATCGTATGAATAAATCCAGCATTTTATAAATGTAGAGAACAAATAAAATAGGAGTTTAACTAACAGAGAGGAAGAAATCCAACAAAAAAATAATTCTGATTCTCTCCAGTCAAACACAACTTTCAGTGCATGTTTCAGAACTCAAATGCTGTAAATTATCTGGTTCCTACATTTTTTTATAGAATTTATGAATTATAGAAATTAATAAATGTCAACATGGTATTAAGTAAGTATTTAATATCGAAATTAACTGTGTAACCCACTTTTGAAATATTAATTCAGTAAAACCGTATACATAAACAAGGATTTATGAAATTATATATGATGTCAGTAATGACTTCTGAGTTATCTCTATAATTAAAATATATTATTTATATTAGTGATATTTTTAATAAAAAATTTAAATTTAAATAAATTATTCAAAAGATCTCCTATTAAAAAGATATTCCATCATAGAAATGAGTTTTTTCGTAATATTTTTAAAATTAATTAAAAATTAAAAATTTAAATTTTATTTTATTAAAATAAATTATTGTAAAATCTATAAAACAAACTTACTTAAGATCTTAATATGAGATATACTATTAGAATAAAAATTATATAAAATTTTAAGAAAGTCTGTATCTTATATGATATGAAAAGACTTACCAAAAAGTAATGTAAAATCTCAAAATAAAGTTCTACTAGAGCTCTCACCAAAATTGATGTTGCGATTTTGTAAATTCGTTTATTAATAATTAATATCATGAATTGTATTTCTTTTACTTTGAAAATCGTGTGTTGGTAGAAGAAATGACTGGAAAATAAAATAATTTAAAATTCAAAAATATAAAAATAGGGTTAAAAAAGTTTTTTTTTTTATCTTTGAAATTAGTCTGTGAAAATTAATACCTCCAAACAAATTAGTGTTTTTAATATTTGATATTTTATCAATATATTAATTTAAACATTAGCATACATGTAAATATCTTATCAAGATAATAGCCTTTCAATATGTTAATTCAAGAATAATAGAATTATTATTACTATCAAATAGTACGCATAATAAACACTGAAAGTTCTTTGGACGTACAAAAACTTATTTAACTCTAAAAAAACATAATAATATTTGTAATTATTCCATTATATTAAATTAATTATTTTTAATTTTAAAATGTAATTATATTAATATCAAACCAATAAAATATCATTTAAGATCCCGTTATAAACTCAAACAATGAAATTTAATGGGTTGAAACAGTGGTTAACCACATATGTAGCATAGACACTGACAAAGACACTGACAAAGACACTGATACGACACGGACACGGCGTAAAATTTCTAAAATGTAGAACATGAGACACAAATCTATATATTATATAATTATGAATTATATAAATTGACAATAAAGATTTATGTGTATAAGTATGTTCAAGATTATTTTTTGAAGCATAAAGATGTTTTTCATGACTGATTCACAATGATTTGTTTCTTATTTTTATAATAATAATAATTTATACAATAAAGTTTGATTTTTTAAAAAATTAATGTATTTTTTCTTTTTAAAATTATGTTAGAACCGTACTGAAATTATCAGAAATCTGACAAATACTTTTTGAATTGGACATTTACGAGTATCAGACACCAACACATCATTTAAGAAAAGTGTCTGAGCTTCATAGAAGTGAAGTGCCTGAGCTTCATAGTTAACTACACTGTTATTATTATATAATAATAAATGAAACACAATATCATTAAAATTACTCTATGACCAAATTGACTAAAATGAATCAGGCATATAAATAAAAAAATATATACATAAATAAATAAGTTATTTTGTAATAGAGACTTATAAAAAAAATATTTTTTTAAAGTTAAATTAAGTTATGAATAACATAAATTTTTCTATATAATTTCACAAAATGTTTATTGTTTATTTATAAAAATAAAATCTATATTAAAATAATATATTATTTTTAAACAACTCTTATAATTCACTCGCATTAAATACATTTTATATATAGTTAACATCCACATAAGTTAAAACAAGATCAATTAGCCAACAGAAGGAACTTGTCTAATCTGTACAGAGTCATCGGATTCAGTATTCAGCAGTAAAACACATGATATTGGTGAATATCTCAGTATAATAATATAAAAATTTAGATGTTGAGATCTGTTTTAGTATAATAATAGAAATGCAATAAATTAGATGTGTTTATATATAATTAATTAAATGATAATTTGTAGTAATTAATTATATTATTTTATTTTAAATAATTGTTAGAATATTTTAATTTTAATTTATAAATTTATAAATATATATTACTTTTATAAAAAGTACTTTCGTAATTATTTTATTTAGTAATATATTTATATATTTAATATTTTTTCTAACATTTATTATTTAAATATCAAAATACCTTCTGCAATTAAATTCTTATTTATAAAATTTGATTTCTTAAAATTACTACTTTTTTCACATTAGATAAGTCCATTCCTTCTCTGCCATAACAAAAAGTATGCTAAATTTAGTACAGTGCAGTGGTATTCAATAATATTTAAACAAAATAAAATAATGTAAGGTAACATCAACAAACTTTGAATTCCTTGGTGAAATGACACCTCTTGCACAATGTCAAATCACTGATAATACAGTTTATACATGGGAAATTACTTTTGGCACAAAAACAAAATCAGCTTTCAATTTGGGGAAATTATCTTGGTGGTTTATTTTCAAGTGTTTAAAACTTTGAATTTCTTCTCTAAGTCACACAGTAAAATATATAATTTTCTATTCATCTGAGCATCTAATTTTTTCTTCTGAATTCACTTTGCGTATTTTTTAAAAATTTGTGTTTGGACCATTAAAATTAAAATTTTAAATGGCTCAATTTAAATATCAACAAATCATGCATGATCGATTTCAGGATTGAGTATAGATAGAAAAAAAAAACAGGTTAACAGTGTTTGACGAGTCTCAAATAGTATTATTGGTCTAAAATTGTAGTAAAATATATCATATATATAGTAATTTCGCTGTATTTTTTGCCTATTAAATAGTTCAATACAAAAAGAGTAGTCCATTCTTGTGATTTTTTTTTTTTTTACTTTAACAGAACTAACAAGAAAATAAAGAAGAATTAACTTTGTACTAGGCAAAAACATTACTTGACCCAATATTATAGTTCTATTCCAAAAAGTTGGGATAACTTTTTGAGTTCTATAATTTTCTCCTATATTCTCATAAATTTGAAAATTTCCACTTTATCCTTCTTCTATTAAATAACAATAAAATTTAGACACACATGCATTATACCGTCTCTTTTTAAATTATTAAGTATTAACTAAATTTAGAAAAAAAAATAATTAATCACTATATTGATTAAATTAGATACCAATTTAGAAATTAAAATAAAAAATTGTTGACATCTAATGTCGTTTCTATTATTAATAAAATATTATAAAATAATTTTTAAATTGATATCTAAATTAGCTATCAAAGTTTTAACTACTAATATTTTAGATTCTAAAAGTAGTTAGTAGCTAAAATCTTGATAGCTAATAGTTAGATACCAATTTAGAAATTATTTAATAAATTTTTATTAATAATAAAAATTATTTTAAATACCAATAATTTTTTAGTTTATAAAATGGTATCTGATTTAATCAATATAGTGACTAAATGTTTTAGTTTCTAAAACTAGTTTTTATTTAAGAATTTTCTTGTTGTAGTATATTTTGAGAGTTCACTAATTACATTTTAGAGTATGACTTTTTTTTAAGGTAAGGAGAGTTACATTTTGGAGTATTTGACTTTTTTTTGGAAGTTATTTTTGCATGGTGCAATGTGAAATTTATTTAGATTGTGTATTCCATAAGTGAAAAGTGACTTCTTCCATATATACAAGGTTTTAACGATTTCATAGATTTGTTGGATTTAATAGATTTATCTTGGTTAAGCTAGGAGTAGGTTAGATAAAATTTTAGTATATAGAGAATGGGAGGATTTTTGGTCATGAAACAATCACTATATACTCTTCCTCTTGTTCGTTACCATGCTTGCCACTTCAATGATCATTGGTTATTAATTTTATTTATTGTTTGTGTTTGTGTTCTACAACTTCTTTCCTTTTTATTTATTTACTTAATTGATTGATTCATTTAGTTTTCAGTTTTATCTGCCGTTGGAGGGATCAAGGAAGCTGATTCTTCAATACCCAACGGTATGTTCATACTTTTTTTTCCCTTATTTCAACATAAAAAGATATATTTCATTATCTTTTACTTAATTATTTTTTTGAATAAATAAATATATGTATAAAATTATATTGTTATTGAATAACAAATTGTCATAAGTAAACCAATTGAATTTTATAACTATCTTAAACTAAGATTAAGGATGCTTTTTCATTTGTTGACACTTTATAAAGTATAAACATAGATACTAACACTAAAAAGAACACAAATATGTAGATACACTTAAACTGAAAATTATATGTCAAAAAAGTGTAACAAAAGATAAACTATTTCTTTTAATATTTTTTTTTACACAAATATTTTTCAATAAAAAATTTAACATGTGCATGCAAGAAGTCGAATAGATTAAAGAAAATTATAACTCTATAACTATATTTAGTCTCTTATATACAATTGCATTATCAATTATAATTTGTAGTATATTTTCAGCTTAATTCATAATTATGTCTAATGTGTTTATCAATAAAATATTTATTCGCAGATATCATCATATTATTATAAATTGATTAATGTTTTGAATTAGAAGTATTATCAATTCATGACTTTTTTGACATATGTTTAGTTAGGGATATGAGGGATTGGAACCTAAGCACTTGTATATAATTGACAAACATTACTAAGTAAATTAACTTAGCTCTAAATAATAATATAAACTGAAATTCAATATCAGGAATTCAGGATCATGAAACTAGTTACCTATGATGTTGGGTTTTAACTTTTAAGGCATCGCAAAGTTGTTGGATAATAATGATTCATGCAAATTCCTTCTTTGTGCATAGGTGGGGTTCTTGGAACATCCATAGCAATCCTTATATGCCTTTTCATGGTTCAAAGATTTGGAACTGATAAAGTAGGTTACAGTTTCGCTCCTATTATTTGTGTGTGGTTCGCCTCCATTGGAGGCATTGGTCTATTCAATTTCATCAAGTACGTTCCACAGTTGCCAAAGCAATAAATCCAACACATAGTAGATTATTTTAGAAGAAACAAGAAAGATGCTTGGATTTCTCTTGGTGATGTTGTATTGGCCATAACAGTTTTTTTGTTTTTCGCATACGTTTAACTTCTAGTCCTTCTTAATCTTTTATTTGCCATAACACTAGAGTTGATAGGATTTCTTTTTTCTGTTTTGCCAGGATCTGAAGCACTATTTGCTGATGTTGGGCATTTCACAGTTCGGTCCATACAAATAAGCATGTGATTTGTGGTAAACACTGCTCTCGTACTTGCCTACAAATAAGCCTCATTTCTTCGCAAAAACAACGATCTCGTTTCAGACACTTTCTACAATTCCATACCACGTACTTCAGTTTTACCTTTAAAACAAATTTGTATCATAACAACTAATTAATAGTGCCTTCATATCTTGCAGATCCTTCATATTGGCCAATGTTTATTGTTGCTGTTATGGCATCCATTATAGCTTCTCAATCTGCGGGACTTTCTCCATAATCCAACAATCCCTCTCACTTGGATGTTTTCCTCGTTTGAAAATAGTTCATACATCATCCAAGTTTACATACCCGAAATCAATGTCAATTTTATAATTGCATGTGTTGCAGTCACAACTGATTTTAAAACCACCACAAAAATTGGAATGCTTGTGTTAAGTCAATCTCTTAAAACTTTAAATTTTAGTCTGAAGAATCATTTAGATATATATTAAAAAGTATAGTTAACTCATCTTCATAAATCGATTTACGATTTATAAAATGAGGTTTGTTCCATATTTATATTCTATGAACTATTTGTATTTTTAGTCAATGTAATGTAAGAACTCTTATAGAAACACAAATAAATTTGTGCTTGCAGGGATTTGCAGGGATAACAGTGGTGCTTGTAATGACATTTTCATCTGCTTTGGTAGTGTTAATCATGATCATGATATAGAACCACATACTTTTGGTTATCAGCTGTGTGCTTATTATTGATTCTGTTGAGCTTATCTTTTTAATCGGTTCTATATCATAGAAGGAGGGTATCTTCCTCTTGCCTTTGCTGCGGTGCTAATGACCATCATGTGCATTTGGCATGATATGCATAGAAGGGAAGTACTACTACGAATTCGATCATAAGATTTCTCTAGAGAAGCTTAAGGAGATTACTACTGGAAAAATTTAGCTCGAATGCATGGACTTGCCACATATTCTATTCTGAACTTCAAGGCATATTCCACCCATTTTCGAGCATTATGTGACAAACATTCCTGCAATGAACTCTGTGGTTGTCTTTGTCTCCATCAAAACATTGCCAATTAGCAAAGTTCCTGTGGAAGAGCGGTTTCTATTTGGCCATGGAAGATTTTTTTTATCGGTAATAAAAAATAAATAAAATAAAATAGAACCACTTTAGGGGTGGTTCAACCCTTATACATAAAAAAGCTAAACCAGTTCCAACTAACGCCTTCAAAAAACCAAACCAACTCTTTTACCCCTTACAAAACCAAGCAAAAAACCTCAAGAAACTAACCTCGTACACTCTAAAGGAGCCAAACACCAATCAGAATAAGATAACGAAACTAACCGGGAATTTGTTGAAACCCAAGACCAAGCCTTTACCTGTGCCAACGCAAAGACCTCTTTCTCGTCTGCCACTCCTCTATAAAAATTATACGATTCCTGTGGCTCCAAATCTCACTTATCACCCCTACCCAGATCGTGTTCCAAGCAACCAGACCCGTCTCCGAAGGTAAGCACAATCTAAATTGACCAAAGTTGCACCTTGGTTCAATATGAGTCACAAACTGGATTCCTAGCCACTTAAAACATAAACACCAAACTCGCCAAGCAAACGAACAACCAAAGAACAAATGGCTACTCGACTCCTCCTCCTTCCCGCACAACACGCACCTCAAGCTTTCTAATAGAACCCCTCTTCTACTAAGATTGACCCTGGTAGCAAGCTTGTTTTTCAACACCCTCCAAACCAAAACCATTGCAGAAGGAATTGCTTTACTCCTCCACAACTTCCTAAGCTCCTGTGAAGAAACCGCCTCAATATCCTTCCTGATAAGGTTGTAAGCAGAGCTAACGGTGTAAGACTGAAAACCCCCACCCTTCCAAATCCACCTATCAGTCTCTCCAAGAACAACCTCAACCCCAAGC
>Ga0123342_1010231_pt1 | contig 10837 bp, 8 predicted proteins | sample Turbeawhitnodule_FD_89960 | JGI IMG/M metagenome (GOLD analysis project Ga0123342, IMG submission 89960) | Root nodule microbial communities of legume samples collected from Mexico - Turtle bean Mexico white nodule | ecosystem: Host-associated > Plants > Roots > Nodule | place: Mexico: Nepantla... | reverse complement strand
GCGTAGTAAGTCCCAGACCGAGAGTGAACAAAACTGGTTTTCCGAGAACGAAACGTCCTGGCTTTTCTACCCCGTATCTTCTTTCTGTGATCTGTTTATGGACGTGCCTCCTTACCTGGGTGCTAACAACATATGAAGGTACTTGTGTGAATTTTTTCGGCGCAATACGGACCCGAAATAAAATTTCAGAAAGTAGGGCGAAATTTCACAAGTTTTGGTAGAGGATAGCCTTGGTTTGCACAAAATTTCTGAAAAATCCTCCCGAAATAGTTTTTTTCCTGAAATTCCACGTAAGAATCTCCACTGAATTTGGAACAAAATGCGGTAAGTTTCACATCAAATGGATGAGTATTCACCTAGGAAAAAATCCAAACAGTTTCAAACAAAAATGAATCTTCCTATAAACCTTGTCAATGATGAATAAAAAACTTATTTCAAATCTTGTGGGCTGAATGTTGGGCTCAAATCTCAGTCAAAACTTAACGCACACAATGATGAATGTCTAGTAAAAGTTTCAGACCAAAAGACTCAAGGAATAAAACGTAGTAAGTCCCAGATCGAGGGTGAACAAAACCGATTTTCTGAAATCAAAACACCCTGGATTTTATTCCCTATACCTCCTTTTTATGATTTTTTTATGGACGTGTCTGCTTAGTTAGGTGCAAACAACGTACGAAAGTGCTTCTGTGATTTTTTTTTTAATTTTTTAACATAAGACGGAGCCAAAATAAAATTGCAGAAAGTATGGCGAAAAGTCACAAATTTTCGTAGAGGCATTGGTTTTGCACAAATTTTCTGAAAAATTCTCCTCAAATAATTTTTTGTCAAAATCCCACGTAAGAATCTCTACTTAATTTGGGACAAAACGCGACAGATTTCACGTTAAACGGATGAGTATTCACCTAGGAAATTAGCCAAACAATTTCACACACAAACGAACCTTCCTTTCAACTCTGGCAGTGATGAATAAGAATTTTATTTCAAATCTTGTGGGCTGAATTTGGGGCTCAACTCTGAGTCAAAACTCAACACACACAATGACGAATTTCCGGTGAAATTTCCAGATTAAAAGACCTAAGGAAAAAGGCGTAGTAAGTCCCAGACCGAGGGTGAACAAAATCAATTTTTTGAAATCAAAACGTCTTTGATATTCTTCCTTGTATGTGATTTGTTTATGTACGTGCCTCTTTAGCTTGTTGCAAACAACATATGAAATTACTGTGATTTTTTTCGAAATTTTTGAACGTAACACGAAACCAGAATAAAATTGCAGAAAGTAGGGCAAAATTTTATAAATTTTCGTAGAGGCCTTGGTTTTGCCCAAATTTTCTGAAAAATTCTCTTGAAATACTTTTTTGTCGAAATCCCACTTAAGAATCTCGAATGAATTTTGGACAAAACGCGACAGATTTCACATTAAAATGGATGAGTATTCATCTAGAAAAAAAAAACCAAACAGTTTCATACACACAAGAATCTTCCTTCCAACCCTGACAATGATAGAATAAAAAATTTATTACAAATCTTATTCGCTGAATTTGGGACTCAAATCTCAACCAAAACTCAACACACAGAATGATGAATGTCTATCTCTTTTGGGAAAGAGATATGTTTATGAACGTGTGTTATTAGCTGAATTAGCTGAATGCAAAGAACTTGTGTGAATTTTTTTCGTACTTTTTAATACAATTCGGACCGAATATAACAAAAAAGTATAATGAAATTTCACCCGTAGTTTGTGTAGAATTTCTGAACAAATTTCACCAGTTTATCCAAAAAACGTAACATCAAGCATAGGCTCAGAGTTGGAAACTGACACTTTGAATGGGTACTAAGAGAAAAGCAAGATTGATGTGAATGAAAGAAGAAAGTTGTCGGAAATTATTCCGATGGTGGTGGGTTCTGATAATGGTTGGAATAAACATGAGGAATGATTCCCTAAGAGAGAAATATATCTGTACATTTGATGAGGTGGCAAAACATATCTGAGCATAAGACTTCTACAATATCAGGAGCAAGGAACTGGATCAATGGAAAACAGAAGGTGGTCCAAAAAGAAAGGATGACACTGATTTCAACCATTTCCCTAAAGTTGCATTAAAAAGGCTTCCTTCAAAGAATGGCACCACCAACCAGAACCATGATGAGTTTAGGGTTCTTCCTGCTATTTCAATCATCAACATAAAGAAATCAATAAACAGGGGCAACAGAGATGAGTTAAATACAACAATAGTAACAATAGTAGGAATCACAGAGGCACAATAGTAATAATAGCATGGGAATTGTTATACACCATATTCGTACTGTATTTTAATGCTTTATTTGAAATGAAAAAAAAATGTTGTTGATGGTGTTGTTCATGGTGAATGAGAAGAGGTTGCAAGAAAGGTCCTGAAATGGCAGTGAGGGGAAATGGAATGGAGCAGCAACCTCGCCGTGGGCTCCTGCTTGATGACGGCGCCCTCCTTCTCGACTAACACAGCGCCGACAATCTCATCATAGGCGCCGCCGCCGCCGACAATGAAGGCGACCAGGGCGGCCTGGAGCGGTCCCAAGCTGGGGTTATAAGCAGCGGACTCAATGTAAGAGCCTTTATAGACGGTGCCCTTGGAATCGAGAAGGGCGACGCCGGAGGGGGCGGCGCTGTAGGGCGCGTGGGAGCTATTGGCGGCCTCCAACGCGGAAAGCGTGAGATTAGGGTTGGTGTTGTGGGGAATGGGAGTGGGGAGAGAGAGGGCGTTGTGGCGAGGCTCCAAGAGGAGAGGAGCGGTTTTGGGGAGAAGATCGTGGGGGCCGAAGCGGTGGGAGAGGAAGTGGGAGAGAGGGGTGAAGTTAGGGTTCGCGTGGGAGGTGATCAGGATTTGGATGTCGGGGGCGTCGCGGAGTTCCTGGAGGAACTGGCGGCAGTGGCCGCAGGGGGCGGCGGAGACGGCGAAGGAGTCGAGGCGGGTCTCGCCGTGGAGTGAGAGGTTGGTGAGGAGGAACTGCTCGGCGTGGATGGTGTGGTGGAAGGGGAGGCCAGGGAACTCGACGTTGACGCCGACGAAGATGCGGCCAGAGGAACCGAGGCCGACGGCGGCGACGGGGAAGTTGGAGATGGGGGGGCGGGCGAGGGAGTGGGCGGAGGGGACGAGGGAGGGGAGGAGCTTGGCGATGGGCGAGGAATGGGATTGGGCCTCTGATGCCGATATTACGAATTTGGGCTTGGCCTGCTCCATCTCTTTCTTTTCACTCTTTCTTTCCAACTTCCCAACGATTCTTATATTAACAATATATTTATTTATTTTAATATCTTTTCTACAATTACTCATACCTACTTCTTTCTTCTTTCTTTCTCACACAAGACAAAAACATATGTGGACTCAACCCACAAATCAATAATTCAAAAATATCTTTAACATTTCTTTTCCATCTTCTTTTTTTTATCACACGGATATAGATAAAATATGTATAATATAGGAAGATACGAATTTATATATTATGTAATTATAAATTATATAAATTAATAATAAAAATTTATGTGTATAAATATGTTTTAGTATTTTTTTAATAGAAAAATGTTTTTTATTATTAATTTAAAATTTAAAAAAATTGTTCCTTTCTTTTATAATCATAGTAAAATTTTAGATAATAAATTTAAAGTTTTTTTTAATTGTGTTAGAATTGTTAAAAATTTAATAAATATTTTTTAGATTTGACACTTAACTGATACGTGTCTTACAAGTGTCGATATCCGATATATGTGTCCGATATTTAAGAGGCGTGTCTAAGCGCTTCTAATCACTATAAATAATGTTTAGGAAACTAATTCTGAAATTTCTTAACCTAATTATAAATAATGTTTAGGAAAGTAATTCTGAAATTTCTTAACCTAATATCAACTTGGTTGGGTTGTGATGTTAAGTTGCGTGTTACATTGTAAAAACTAAATGGAATTGAAGAAGGAAAACCTTTCCCATCAAAACCATAAACATCACAATATGCTTAATTAACACTATTAGTTGCATTTTCCATCTCAAACCATTGTTTAATTTTCTTCATTTGTCGTTTTCTTGTTTGAGTTACTTCTCCCACTTCTCTATCAAACATAGGAGAAGTATTATTCAAAAGCTTTGAATAAATCAAATTTAACCTCTTTATTTTTCTATATATTATTATAATAATTTATGTGAAACGCAAAAGGAATAGGAAATTGAAAAAATTAATGGAAAATTTACAGGGATGGTAATGGGGCACGTGGTGCATATGTATGAGGTGAGATGAAGATGTCTGAGGATAATCCAGCGGTGACAGACAGTTGAGGAATTTGTTCGGAGATGGCAAATGTTGTTGGACTAAGGTTGCCATTACCAGTGTTGGGTTCTGTGTGTGTTTCTCACTCTTCTTCAACCTTTGCCACTACTCTTTCAACACCACCATTAAACAACTTGAATTGGAAAGTTAAGGGTCCTCGTCGCATGGTTTTGGGTCTTGGAGTTTCCTTCTTCTCTCAGTTTCTCACTATGGGTACCAACTCCTTCATTGCCTCCGCAAGGATAAAGGGTGGTCCCTCAGTGGATGAGGTCATCGTTTATTTTATGTTTCATAGTCTAAAACTTTGCATTACATATATCTAGTTAATAATCTTGCCCCTAATTATATGTTTCATCTTCTGTGCATGCTGATAGCCCACAAATGAACATGCCATGCTACTCAACTCTTGCGTGCCACTTGTTTGAATTTGGTTGCAAATGAAATTGTGTTTGTTTCTCTCATTGTTTGTGCTAAGTTCCCATTTTACAGTTACTGAAGGATGTCGATTGGCCGGAGCAGTTCCCCTTTAAAGAGGAGGATTTCCAGCGTTTTGATGAGTAAATTTCTCCACTAGTTGCTTCAACAACTGTTATTACATGCTTTCTCCTTAAAGTAATCATTTTGCTTTCTGCATTTTTGTTTTCGCAAAGAGTAAAGATTTTTTAGTAGCAATATTGGATCATACTACACACTTCCTTGTTGCTGAAAAAGGCATGTTGGCATGCGGGTCATGTTTGAAACTTCTTTCCTCAAACGAACTTATTGAGTTATATACACCCCATTTTAGGGTGGAAGGAAGAGTGTGATCATAAGTAAAAAAAAAGATAGACAGAAAGAGACAAATTTGATAGCTGATATGTGATATGATGGAAAAATAAGAGAGAAACTGCAAGAAATGAGGTGGAATAGAAAGTGATTGTATGGTTGTAATTGTTGTGTTGAAATTTCTGTTTTGCATCTTTTCACTTGTTCCTTTTGTTTCTAATGTCATTATTATCTGCTATCTTGAACTACCGATTCTTAGCTGTTTGTAAGCCACCTGTGGCTTCAAATATTTCTTATCCTAGTTTTCTTTATGTTAATCTTTGTGTATAATATCAAGAAAAATTCCCCTCAGGACACCAGATTCCTTGTTCTATGAAGCACCTCGATTCGTGACACACATTGATGACCCTGCAATTGCTGCTCTGACTAAGTATTACTCCAAAGTTTTCCCACCTAGCAACACTCCTGGAGTAAGCATCTTGGATACGTGTAGCAGTTGGGTAAGAGTTTTAGTACTATAACTCTGGTCTCTCCAATGTTACATTGCATATACATATTGTCATAAATCTCCACTTTGCATTAGGTCAGCCATTTTCCACCAGGATACAAGCAAGAACGAGTGGTGGGATTAGGCATGAATGAAGAAGAGCTGAAGAGGAACCCTGTAAGATAATACTGTGTAATGTGGTGATCATTGATCTTTACTTTTGGAACTGAAACTGAATTTGGTATTCTTAAGGTGACTCTTAGATCATTTTTCCATATCTGTATGCGGTCCAATTGTCTGAATTCAAATAAAAAATAGTGACATAGCTATATCTCAAGATTCTCAACATTTTAGTTTTGACAGAAACGTGGACCTATTAATTGAAGTTGTTGATGTTGTAGGTTCTCACAGAGTATGCTGTGCAAGACTTAAATGTGAACCCCAAACTGCCATTTGAGGATAACTCTTTCGACATCATCACTAATGTGGTAAAAATACTTTTCCACATAACATAACTTTGATGTTTGAAATTATTTCAAGTAGTGCATGTAATTTGTTCATATCACACATTTATGTTGCCCATCTGTCAGTAATTTGTTTAAATTTTATTTTTCTTTCAATATTTTGTAATAAGTTTTATCTTCCTGATGATTAAAGCTAAGGATTCATTTATTACACTCTTAAGCTTTTAGCATTTGGTCGAAAGAAATGTCATATCTTGGATTAAAAACTGCTAACTAGTTTTAGGTGATACTAGTGTATTGATGAAAATGGACTTCTCTTGTTAAATACATTGACTGTTTCTTTACTAGAATATCTGATTTAAAGCACTAGAAATAGGACTATCTGATTTAAAATCTTTTGGGTTTAGAAATGTGTCTGAATTCTTGCTTAGCTTATATGTCGGTGATTTAATAAACCTTAAGAATTGAATATGCCCTTCAGGTCAGTGTTGATTACCTTACAAAGCCACTTGATGTCTTCAAGGAGATGTGCAGGATTCTCAAGCCAGGTGGACAAGCCATAATGAGGTGATAATCTTTTCAACCATTTTGGAAATACCTATCAGTTTTTATAAAATCTGATAATTGTCACAAAGCACTTTCGTATAAAATCACCAACTCGTGGATATTTAATCATCTAAACTAAACTAAATAATCTGTACTCTGAAATTGTCTGGACCACCCTTCTAATCATTTTGTATCTACAATCAATATTCCAAGCACTTTCGTATGAAATCACCAATTTCGTGGATATGTAATCATCTGATCCAAACTAAATAATCTGTACTCAGAAACTTTCTGGACCATTCTAGCCATCTGGTATCTACAATCAACATTCCAGATTAGGAAATTATGTCTAGAGTTTCCTTGACGTGTCTAGAAAAAGAGGAAAAAAGATGCTAAAGAAGGCTACACGAGCAAGGATAAGTGCCAGACATATGGATATAGTGGTGTATTTTAGACTGAACTTAAATGTTTAAAACCAATGAACTTAGCACAAAGCAATCTGCCAGAAATTTCATACTAAGAAAGATGCGACTTCAATTGTGCTTCACTATTTTACACCATTAATTTTCATAAAAGTATAACTTTTAGTTATAGAGGCCAGTTTATGCAGTCAATGAATTTTTTAACAGTCATCTTGTTTAAATCATATTTAACAGTCATCTGTTACTCCTCAACCACTAAGATTCACTCCCAAATTGCACAAATGTTCCTTTATTTCATATAAACAAACATTTCATCTTTACACCAGTGCCAGTTCTCTTTTAGATGATGTTTCATCTTTTATTGATCTTGTACTGGCATGTCCTATTCTACTCATGATGGTTTCATTGATGATTCTAGCTTTTCAAACCGATGCTTCTGGACAAAGGCCATTTCTATATGGACATCAACTGGGGATGCTGATCATGTTATGATTGTTGCATCATATTTCCATTATGCTGGAGGGTTTGAACCTCCTCAGGTGGTAATTCCATAATTGATATTTTCTTTCCATACTCAAATGATAGACACTTAGCTATCTGCACTGTCACAATTATTTTTCCCATTTAGTTGTAGGAGGACACCTTTTATGGGGACAAGGTTGAAGTAACACTAATCTTTAAATTCCTTTCTAAAATCTTTTTTTGTGTAGGCTGTGGATATATCTCCAAATCCTGGACGCTCAGATCCTATGTACATTGTGTACTCTAGGAAGCTCTCTACTGCTTGAGACAAATATGAATGAGAGTTCTACCAATATATTTACTATTTTACATATTATCACGAATCAGCAGTGAATCTGGAGGGAGAAATTCGTTCTTATAATCATATTGCATGGAAATTTTTTTATACCATTGCCCTTTATAGAAATGTACACAAAACTCCAGTTAAATTGTTTTGTTGTCTCGTATCAATATATGCAGTAGATAACTAATTAAAAATTGTTAAACTTATTATATATTATAGCTTATAACTCGATGACCATGTAAGCAAATGATATTTTTTCTCATATTCTAGTCACATTAATAGATTAAAATCAATTTAATCAAAAAAAAATTGCCTTGTAACCCGTTTTCAGAACATACTAAAATAAATGACTTTAATAAATGGAAAATTACATAAATGGAAATTACATATTTGCTGCTTAGTAGCAGACATTCGTTCATAAATGGAAAATATATCAGTTTTATGCAGTACTCTCTTTTTTGTGCAAAATAGTAACAGGTCAAGAAAGAAGTTTGCCCATGACTGTTTGCCATTTTAGAATGCTCTGTCCCTCTCAATGTGATGATGCTATTAATTTGCTGTGATCACCAATGTGTTATGTAGTTAGATCAACTAAACAACCTTAGTTGCTTCCTTGATCAAGGTTGCACAAGCAATTGTTAGCTAAAATTATGTGTTATGTAGTTAGATGGACTAATTTCTTGCGTAGTAACATATGTAAGCTTCCAAAAGGACCAGAAAGCTAAAATTGCAACAGAAAAACAAATAGAATTGCAAAGCAAGCTAAAATATATTAACAATGGATTGAACCCCAATCTGAATGCAGGATGCAGGACTGAATATTCTATACATCAATCCAAACAAAAATTATATTTCATCGACCAGTGGGAAAATTCTCTATAACTGCAAACTGATGGATGAAATCCCACCACTTGACGTCTCAGTATCATTGGAAAAGCACATCAATACTACGTTAAATACGTGCTCCGATAGTACATCAACACTAACGGCAAACAAAAGGTATTCTTCTGAAAACCTGAAATGCACAAAATCTAATGAATAACGCTGCTTTCCAACATAATAAAATGATGCAGATGACACCTTCCCATGCAACCAAAACAGAGAAGGAATCCATCAAAACGTTTACTCACCATTTATTTTCAAGAAACTGATAAAACTGGGACAATTGGTAATTAATTATAGCATGTGCAATGAAGATCTTGCATGAAAAAAAGAATATTCTAGGATATTTGGAAGGAAATCAGAGTATGAAAATCATACCTATCGCAACTTTTTTGCACGTTTAGAGGGTCGTGCCGTCTCCTTTTTGGATTCCTCTGGAATTTTTAAGTCGATAAATGGCTGAAACAATTGAGACAATTAAATTGAAGCACTAATATAACCCACACTCACTTCTTATTTATATTTACCTCCTTGTTTCAAAAGATAAGTGTTTTTTTTTTCTCAAAACTTCCATGTTAGACATCATATGCAACTTAACATCTCAGTTATGCCGACACTTAAGTAACAACAATCATATGTCATCATACAAAAAAAATTATTAAAAAAAGAAAATACAATAAAGTTATGGAAAGATTGAACCAAAACTCATATTTAACATAAACGATACGTAACACTATACCTATTTATAAATAATTCTAAAATCAGACTAGATAGAAACTTATTATACCTATCAATACCACCTTATGTTTCAAAAGATAAGTTAATTCAAACGCTTATTCTCCTAATGCACACTCCTCAAGTTCAATAAGCCAAATCTAAAAGCTTCTACATGTAGTGAGGTGAAGTCTTTTGCAAATGAGCTATATTCTCAAATAATGCTAAACTAGAAGTCACAACTCGGTATCTGTTTCTTCCCAAATATATGACTCACCTGAGGTAATGTGTACCAAGCATTATCCTATTTCTTAAACCACTAAAATGCCAACAGTTAACGAGGCTCTAAAATTAATCAGAGAAATATAACAGATAATAGAAGAAAAAGAGTTGCATTTCACCTCTTCCCATTTGGTTTGAAGTTCCAAAAGCTCTTGACAGTAAGCAAGGCATTCGGCATGGTATACCGCAGCTAGGTCTTTGATCAACGCCTTCCTCTTGATGATTCCGACCACTTCAACAATAATTTAAAATTAACAAAAACAGAATTATCATTAATCAAGTGCAGAACTCCAAATTGCAAGGTCAATTACAGGATATATCTATAATCACAGATATAAATTCACGCATGATGTTTCAAATCGAAGCCCTAAACTCAAAAATTGAATGCGCGAGAAAACAGAAAAAGAAGAACAGAAATTAGAAGATGCAACAGAGGCAGAGAGAGAGAGAGAGAGAGAGAGAGAGATACTCCGACTAGGATCAAACGGCAATGGAGGATCGGAAGGTTGCGGAGGTTTGGGTTCTTCCGCCATAGCTTGCGGCTGCACTTCCTCACTCTCTTGCTAACAAATGGGCCTTCTCCAACCATCGTAAGCCCTTTTATTTTTTTATTTATTTTTCTCAGCATTCAATTTGTTTTCGTGAATCCTACGTTTCCTGTTTTTATTTTGTTTTGGTTTATCTTAGCATTTAGTTAAGGAATTCTTTGGATGAGAGTAATTATATACACTAATATGATAAAAAAAAAAGAAATATATATATATATAATTTTTAAAATATTAGATATAAAACATAAATTTATATATTATATAATTATAAATTATAAATATTTATGTGTGTAAGTATGTTTCTGTTTTTTTTAGATGTTTCTCATGTTTGATTAAAAAAATTGTTTTTTTATTTTTATAATTATAATAAAAATTTATATAATAAATTTGAGTTTTTAAAAAATTAATGTATTTCTCCTCTTTACAACTGTGTTAACCGTGTTAGAATTATCAGAAATTCAATAAATATTTTTTGAATTAAACACTTTACCAACATTTTGTGATTTGCTGTCGAACTTATTCCAATTCAATAAGAGATCTCAATATTATGCCTTGAAGAGGACTCGAACCTCCACGCTCTTTAGCACGAGATTTTGAGTCTCGCGTGTCTACCATTTCACCACCAAGGC
>Ga0123342_1010230_pt1 | contig 10837 bp, 7 predicted proteins | sample Turbeawhitnodule_FD_89960 | JGI IMG/M metagenome (GOLD analysis project Ga0123342, IMG submission 89960) | Root nodule microbial communities of legume samples collected from Mexico - Turtle bean Mexico white nodule | ecosystem: Host-associated > Plants > Roots > Nodule | place: Mexico: Nepantla... | reverse complement strand
GAAAAACAACCTGTTGTTTTGTCGAAACAACCGATTGTTTTATACTTAGGTGTTTTTAGAAAGGTTGAAAACTGTTTTTGATGGTTGACTTGCTGTCAAACCAAAACAACCGATTGATTTGTGAAAACAACCGATTGTTTGTTTTGGGACCATAACAAAAAACTATTTTGTGCTTTGACTGAGCATTAAATGATTTTACAACTGTTTACGCTCCAGTTTTAAATGATTTGACCAATCTTTAATTACAATAAATAGTTTTTTAAGATTATGCAACAGACAACTTTGCTTTAATCACAGAAAAACAGATTTGAGTTTTTCACTGAATGAGTTTTTGAAAAGTTGAGAATTGCTTAGAGATTGCATTGATCAAAGAGTGTGAGATAGGATTTTCATCTTGTATTGATTTAAGATCTTTTTTGTAACAAATGTAATCCTCTATACTTTGTAAGAAACTCTGTGTGTATAACTGAGAAGTGTTGTGTGTTCTTGAGGGGATTAAGATCAGCATTCTTAGTGGTGTTGTGCTGAGCCAAAGGAAGTGTGTGTCTTGAGGGGATCAAGGTCACTTCTTTGGTGGTGTTGTAAGTAATCTAGGGTTGATTGCTTAGTGGATTCTCCAGTGGTTTTTGGGAAGACTGGATGTAGCTCTGGGTTAAGAGTGAACCGGTATAAACCTCTGTGTGCATTCTCTCTATCCTTAAACTCTTTAATTTCAGTTTTATATTTGTGAACTGGTATAAACAACCGATTGTCACGATATTTTATCCTATGTTGTATGATATAATTAGATCAATCATTACATTACTTTCGAGACACCATAACATGAAAGCATCTTTATGAACCAGTTGCAAGAAGTTGCTAAACACATAAAAATTAAAAACACTAAACACATTAAAAAAATTAACTAAATAGTAAACACATAAAAAATATTAATACATTTATTAAAAATAAAAACAGTAAACATATAAAAATGTAAATACGTTTTTAAAAATTAAAAACAGTAAACACATTTAATAAAAAAACTCTAAATACATTTATAAAAGAAAAAAAAAAGTGATGAACTTACTAGAGAAGAAGTAGCATGATCAACACAAGCAAAGAACCACCAAATATTGCAACCACAACACCCAAAACCCAATCTGAAAAAAAAACACAACAAAAAATATTATAAGTTCACAAAATCGATTATGTATGTAGTTATAGAAAACCAAAATCAATTTCGACCTTTTTGCCACACTATGAGAATTCATTCTCATTCTAGTTTTAAAAACTATAAAATCGATTATCTAAAACCATCATGCTCCATTTTGGAAAACTGGAAAATTGATTGAGAATTACTTTTGTTGTTTATGTGAAAATTCTAAATGATTTTTAATGTACATGAAAATTGATTCTAGTAAAAATAATCAAGAGAGACTCATTGTATCAAGTGATTTTACCTTCTTTTATTGTTCTTTCTCAAGGAAAAAAAAAACAAAAAAACTTTAACAACAAACCAACTCTCACTTTCACTCGTTCTGGACATAGCAAAACCAACTCTCACACAATACAAAATTCACTCTATCTAAACAAAGCAACAACAAGCACAACTCTCACAAAACCTAATTTTATTTCTACACTAACAAAGTTCACACGTCTAGAACTTTTTTTTAAAAAGTGGTAAAAAATTCTCTTATGAACCACTACTACCATGCGCTGTTACCACTATAACCAAGGAAACCCCATTCAAAACTGATATCATTGTATTCTGAATGCATGCACAACTACCCACCAATGTATTCACACTATTTAATATATTCAAAATAGATGCAAGGGTATCAAAGTAAAATTACATTGTTCTATTGTGCCACGTGTAATCTCCTCATTTTTATGAAGAGTAAAAAAACACCCCACCCATCCTTCCTCCTCCCTTATGATACCAAAAACAAACTAGAGTAATAAACTTATCAAACTTTATTGTTGCGACTAATATAAATACAAATCACCTGAATTTGCTATTGATAACTTTTACTATCAGAGTGTGATTATTAACTGATTTATTTTCTTAACTATTTATAGTTTTCATGCTTTACAATAGAAAAAATTATCATTAAATATGTTTCTTTCTTATGTTTATTAGTTAAACTTTACTGAAAATATAAGTTTTTATGATTTTTTTTATATTCATCTCATTTCTTATATGACTAATATTTTAACTTGTGTAATATATGACAAATTTATATGATTATTAACTATTTTATAATACAGTATTTTAAATTAGTGAAATTTATATTAAATAAATACTTTTAATATATATATATATATGTATATATATATATATATAAATATTATGCTCAATATTCTAATCTATATACTGAGAATTAGTAACTAGTGATAATTATTTTTAAAATATTAGAATTTAACTAAAAAATAGATTAAGAATAATAAATTAGAAAGCTCTATTAATAAATAGTTTCTGAAATATTTATTTTAATTTACATTGAAAGAAGGTGGATATTTTCTTTGACACGTTGTTTTTTCTTAATTAAAATTTATTAACATGTTATTAATAATTTTTTATATATATAATAATTAATAACTCTTTCTTGATTTTATGATTTTAATTAACAAGAAAAAAAATCTTAGAAAATGCTATCATAAATTCTAATCAGTGAAACAACATCTCAGAGAATCTGTTGTTTGTACTACTGTTCCTTCCTCTTCTCCCTCAACCAAGTCGGCCACCACGTTCTCCTACTCCCCAGGATTCTCATCTCACCTTTGACTCTTTTCACTCTCTCTCTCTCTGTCTCTCTCTCAGTGTTTTTGTTTACTTCACTTCTCTGCATACAACTTTCCACTTTTACACCTTTCAATTTCATTTTCACTCCATTTTGTTTTGCAAATTTTGTCCATTTTCATCGTACATTGTATCTGCATGAACAACAACGTTGTTCATTCCCTCATGCACTCTCTTCTCCTCAATCCCATTTTCCTTAATGTCTTATCCGCCTCCCTCCACTGTCTCTTATTGCTATCAGCTTCGCTGTCATGGCTTTGGAACAAAATGACATTCACGCCAGGAACCGGGGAAGAAGACTCTAAGGAGAAAGAGAAACCCAATGACAGTGAGACCCTCTTCAAAACGACCGTGTTTTGTTCTCTTGGTGTTTCTGCTTTCAGTTTCGTTCTCTGTTTCTTCAATTACTTCTATTGGTATGCTAGTGGGTGGTCAGAACAAAAGTTTATGACCCTTTTGGATTTGGCTCTCAAAACACTTGCTTGGGGTGTTGTTTGCGTTTCCTTGCACAAAGGGTTCTTCGTTTTTGGTTCCGGTGAAAGAAGCTTCAGGTTTTCACTCATCTTCAGAGTTTGGTGCGCCTTGTATCTCGTTTTTTCTTGTTATTCCTTCGTGGTGGATATTGTTGTTGTGACCAAGATACCTACTCAGTTATTGGTTTATGATGTTATGTCCACCTGTGCGGGGTTTTTGTTTTTTTACGTCGGGTACTTTGTGAAAAAAAAGGGTCACGTTAACGGTATCGAGGAACCTCTTTTGAATAATGATGCAAAAGAGACCAAGGGTGGGGACAATGTTACTCCTTTCTCCCATGCTGGAGTTTTTAGCATTCTCACTTTCGCTTGGGTGGGTTCTCTTGTGGCTGCTGGCTACAAAAAGACCTTGAACCTTGAGGATGTTCCTCTGCTAGACAACAAAGACAGTGTGGCTGGTGCTTTTCCTAGTTTCAGAGATAGACTTGAGGTTGATTATGGTGCAAATGCAATTAACAGTCTCACCACGCTTAAGCTGGTGAAGAGTTTAGTAATGTCAGCGTGGAAGGAAATTCTGTTCACAGCTTTTCTTGCATTGTTAAGCGCCTTGGCTTCTTATGTTGGTCCTTACCTTATTGAAGGTTTTGTTCAGTATCTTGATGGACAAAGACAGTATGAAAACCAGGGTTATGTTTTGGTTTCTGCCTTTTTCTTTGCAAAAATTGTGGAGTGCCTCTCTCAAAGGCATTGGTTCTTTAGGTTGCAGCAGATTGGACTTCGAATTCGAGCACTGCTTGTTGTGATGATCTACAATAAGGCTCTCACAGTTTCTTGTCAATCAAAGCTGGGCCACACTTCTGGGGAAATAATCAATTTCATGTCTGTTGATGCTGAAAGAGTTGGTGTCTTCAGTTGGTACATGCATGATTTGTGGATGGTGGCGTTGCAAGTCGCATTGGCCTTGTTGATTTTGTATAAAAACCTTGGCCTTGCTTCCGTTGCTGCTCTTGTTGCAACCATTGTTGTTATGTTGGCAAATGTTCCCTTGGGGTCATTACAAGAGAAGTTTCAAAATAAGTTGATGGAGTCAAAAGATATTAGAATGAAGGCCACATCCGAGATTTTGAGGAACATGAGGATCCTCAAACTACAAGGTTGGGAAATGAAGTTTCTATCAAAAATAACTGAGCTCAGGAAAACTGAGGAAGGCTGGTTAAAAAGCTTTGTTTATACCTCAGCCATGACCACATTTGTGTTTTGGGGTGCACCCACATTTGTATCTGTGGTTACTTTCGGCACTTGTATGTTTCTAGGGATACCCCTTGAAGCAGGAAAGATCTTGTCTGCACTTGCAACATTCCGGATTCTTCAAGAGCCAATATATAACCTTCCTGATACAATTTCTATGATAGCACAAACTAAAGTTTCTCTTGATAGGATTTCATCATTCCTTCGGCTTGATGACTTACCGTCTGATGTTGTTGAGAAGCTTCCCCAGGGAAGTTCTAATACAGCAATTGAAGTAATTGATGGAAACTTCTCTTGGGATTTATCTTCCCCTAACCCAACATTGCAAAATATAAACTTTCAAGTTTTTCTTGGGATGAGGGTTGCTGTTTGTGGTGCTGTTGGATCAGGCAAGTCTACTTTACTTTCTTGTGTATTGGGAGAGGTACCTAAGATATCAGGCGATCTTAAGGTTTGCGGAACAAAGGCCTATGTTGCTCAGTCTCCATGGATACAAAGCGGCAAGATAGAGGATAATATTTTGTTTGGTAAACCCATGGATAGGGAAAGGTATGAGAAGGTACTGGAAGCTTGTTCCTTGAAGAAGGACCTGGAGATTTTTTCTTTCGGTGATCAGACAATTATAGGAGAACGTGGAATAAATATGAGTGGTGGACAGAAACAAAGAATTCAAATTGCACGTGCTCTCTACCAAGATGCCGATATATATCTATTTGATGATCCCTTTAGTGCTGTGGATGCTCACACAGGCTCTCATCTGTTTAAGGTAACTTGGTTTCGTCATTTGTTTATTATGTGCAATATAATCTGACCTATCATATTTTGCTTGCACACTAACAAATACAAATAGTCCTTGGTTTAACTCTTTCGAAGTGCAGTTCCTCCCATAGCATGAGACTAGTATTATTAATTTCCAGTGAGTGCCTTTTTTGTTCTGTGTACGGCAGGAATGCTTGCTGGGTCATTTATGTTCAAAAACAGTGGTTTATGTCACTCATCAGGTGGAGTTCTTACCCACCGCTGACCTTATATTGGTGAGCATTTCATGTAATTTTATTGTCAATAATGTAAAAAGAGATTTGTTTTTTTAATTCCATCATGTTATCTTTGTTGTTAGGTCATGAAAGATGGGAGAATTACTCAATGTGGAAAGTATATTGATCTGCTTAATAGTGGTACTGATTTTATGGAACTTGTCGGTGCACACAGAAAAGCTCTATCTACTCTAGATTCATTGGATGGAGGGACAACATCTAATGAAATAAGTACCTTAAAAAAAGAAGAAAATGTCTGTGGCACACATGATTTTAAAGAGAAAGAGGTAAGCAAAGATGTGCAAAATGGGGAAACAGACAACAAAACTGAACCAAAAGGTCAGCTTGTTCAAGAAGAAGAAAGGGAGAAAGGTAAAGTTGGGTTTTTAGTCTATTGGAAGTATATCACAACGGCATATGGTGGAGCTATGGTACCTTTCATATTGTTGGCTCAGATTCTTTTTCAAGCTCTTCAAATAGGAAGCAATTATTGGATGGCTTGGGCCACTCCCATCTCAACACATGTGCAACCTCGTGTTGAAGGAATGACTCTTATAGGAGTCTATGTTAGTTTGGCTGTTGCAAGTTCTTTCTGTGTCCTTGTCAGAGCAATGCTTCTTGTCACAACAGGTTATAAGACAGCTACTATACTCTTCAATAAAATGCACTTCAGCGTTTTCCGTGCTCCAATGTTATTTTTTGATTCCACTCCAAGTGGCCGAGTACTTAACAGAGTATGTTTACATTCTTTCAATTTTTGTCCTTCTGATTTTTAGAGATGATTATTGTATTTTAATAATCCTCCCCTGCACAATTCTAGTTCCCTTATTTTGTTTGTGGTTTTTCAACAACTATAGATTATATAATAGAATACATTGTCACTTGTCTTTCTTCATTTTTTTCTCTTGTAGGCTTCAACTGACCAAAGTGCAGTGGATACAGACATTCCTTATCAAATTGGCTCACTTGCCTTCTCAATGATCCAGCTTCTGGGAATTATAGCAGTGATGTCCCAGGTTGCATGGCAGGTTTTCATTGTCTTTATACCTGTAATAGCAGTCAGCATATGGTATCAGGTATTAATTGAATCATGTTGTTGTCTTTGATAATAAGGTGACACATAATTTCTTCACCTACGAGAATATGTACCAAATGTATTTTGCAAAATTGATTCCATTATTCAATGTTATGTGATATCATGGCTAAGATCTTATAAACTTATAATTCTGCAGCAATATTATATACCATCAGCTCGAGAACTATCACGTTTAATTGGAGTCTGCAAAGCTCCAATCATTCAACACTTTGCTGAGACAATTTCTGGTACTTCAACCATCAGAAGCTATGACCAGCAGTCAAGATTTAGAGAGACAAATATGAAACTGACTGATGGATATTCTCGGCCAAACTTCAATATTGTTGGCGCCATGGAATGGTTGTGCTTCCGCTTAGATATGTTGTCTTCAGTCACATTTGCCTTTTCCTTATTAGTCTTAATATCTATTCCACCGGGAATCATTGATCCAGGTATGTAATTCCAATCTGGTACTGTTACAAGTCAAAATTTAATATGGAGTTGAACATAATTGTTTTCCTTTCGTATAACTTTCTTTGTAGGCATTGCTGGTTTAGTTGTTACATATGGACTTAATTTGAACATGATACAAGCTTGGGTGATATGGAATCTGTGTAACATAGAGAACAAAATTATATCAGTAGAAAGAATACTTCAATATACTAGTATTCCTAGTGAGCCTCCCCTTGTTGTAGAAGAAACTCGCCCCAACCCTTCTTGGCCATCATATGGCGAGGTTGATATACAAGATTTGCAGGTAGTTTCAGCTACTACTTATATGTTTATGGTTTTGTACTATTGTTTTCTTTCATTTTTATGTCAAATGATTTATAAAATTCATGCTAAGGTTTTCTTTTCCCTAATGGTTAGTGGTTAGCTTATAATACAGAAAGTTTGTGCCACATATTTCAGAGCAATAGCATAATTTCTACATGATATCTGTGCTATGTTTGCAATGATGTGCTGCCCATGATGCAGGTTCGTTATGCTCCACATCTTCCTCTTGTGTTGCGTGGTCTAACATGTAAGTTTCGTGGAGGATGGAAAACTGGCATTGTTGGGAGAACAGGAAGTGGTAAATCCACTCTCATTCAAACACTTTTCCGAATTGTTGAGCCTACCTGTGGTCAGATCATGATTGACAACATCAACATCTCTTCAATTGGACTTCATGATTTGAGGTCTAAACTAAGCATTATTCCTCAGGATCCAACAATGTTCGAAGGAACTGTGAGAAATAATCTAGATCCTCTGGAAGAATACACTGATGAACAAATTTGGGAGGTGGGTTGGTTAATATTTATGAACAGATATAGACACACACACTACGTTCTCTCCAAAAGATTATACTTGTATTTCGTTCTTCAAATTTTTATTGCATTCATTCACTCATTCACATTCCTTTAAATAGGCCCTGGATAAGTGTCAACTTGGAGATGAAGTTAGAAAGAAAGAAGGAAAGCTCGACTCCACAGGTTTGTCTTTGAACCTTGATTAGACAAAATTTTCCATAAATACCCATAGAAAAATAAAAAAAGAAAAGTAAAAGAAGATTTTGGCTTAAGTTAAAATTAGTTTAGTTTATTATAGGAAGTACTTTTTTTTTCAGTTTTCCTTCTTATTTTCTACTTGTATGAGTATTTAGGAAGAAATTTTGAACCTATTTCTAATATGGAAGTTGATATTTGTAGTTAGTGAGAATGGTGAGAATTGGAGTATGGGTCAGAGGCAGTTGGTCTGCCTTGGCAGGGTGCTTCTTAAGAAAAGCAAGGTTTTGGTGCTTGATGAAGCCACTGCATCAGTAGATACAGCTACAGATAATTTGATTCAGCAGACTCTTAGGCAACATTTCTCTGACTCTACAGTCATTACCATTGCACATAGAATAACTTCTGTTGTTGACAGTGATATGGTTCTGCTTCTTAGCCAAGGTCAGGAAATTATGTCATTCTTCATACAACTTTGATATTCATTCTTTGTACCTTCATCTTTTGTTCTCTGATTTGGTTACACATTAGTGCAGGACTTATTGAGGAGTATGACACCCCAACAACTTTGCTAGAGAACAAGTCCTCATCTTTTGCACAACTTGTTACAGAGTATACCATGCGGTCCAACTCCAATTTTCAGAAATTTGTGGATCACTGATTTAAGCTTAAAGAAACAAAAGCTTCTTGACAATGATGACAATTTGGGTAGATTTTGTGATTTTGTTTGTAGAAAAATGTATTTTATGAATAAGGCTGAGGGAAGAAAATTTTAAGAGGGAATATTTATACAAAGTGAAATAGAACACCAATGTATGCCAAAGGATTTTTTTATAGCCAGTAAATTGAGAGTTGTAGGGGAAGACTGGTACTGTGAAGGAGTTTCCTTAACATGAATATAATCTAAAGATAAAATCTAATATGTACATATTCTATTTTAACATGTATGATATAAAAAAACTTGTTGTTTATTATATCTTAATTAAAAAAATATTTATGTGTAATTTCTTTTATAAAAGGATTAACCTTATTCCCTCTTTGGTATAAAATTAAATGATGAACTTGGAAGGATTATAACCCTTCTGAAACTGCTCTTATATATATATATATATATATATATATATATATATATATATATATTTTAACCTCATTTACCCTTTGTTTGTTTCCTTAAGAACAGAATAGAAGAAAATAAAAAGTAAAAAATATACAAGATAAAAATGTCACATTGTTATTGTTTATTTGAGAAGTAAAAAAAATCTATAAATAAACTCTTTCTAAATTAGCAAGAAATGAAGGCGTGATGATTTTTCTTCTTTTATTTTTTTAATTTCTTAAAAAATAAATATTTTTATAACATTAAAATTTAATGTTTAATTAGTTTGTCCAAAACTAAAATAATAGATGAACCAATTGGTCTGAGTAATGTAGTAATGAACTCACTTTTTTAAATAAGATATTAAATTTGAGAATTCTGATAAAATAAAAAATAAAAAATCACATTAATAATGTTCAATCAGGAATTTATTTATTAATTCTAAGATAAATATCAAACATAAATTTCATTTAATATTAATTTTGAATAAATTAAAATCCCTTCAATTTTAAAAATCACAGTACCCATAATGAAATATGTCCTATTTTAATCCTTTTTGTTATCTTTCAGAGAGATTTTTTATACCTAACTGTTCTCTTAAATATCTGTTTATCAATTTTAATTTTTGATTTTAAAAGAAAAAAAATGGTTTTAGAAAATGGTTTCTTTTGCATCCTACATTTTTCTACCCTATATTTTTTGAAATATTCAAATTATTTTTAAAATTTTTGGAAGATTTTGGAATAGAAATGTTAAAATGTGTTTTTAAAATAAGAAAGAATAAAAACACCATTTTAAAATATTCTTTTCAGAATATATTTTTTTGATTTTCGGAATAATTAATCTGAACCTAATAAAATGTATTCTCAGAAGTATATTCTGAAAATATTTCAAAAAGAATATAATATAGTAGAAGTCATTTTTGAAAAGAGTAAAAAAGTTTTTCCACAAAGTATGGGATGCATTACGAAATTTGTTGGAAGACAGGCATCCTATAAGGGTCTAGAAAATAACCTTAGGTAGAAGTGGTATATTTTAAATGGTATATGAATATTTTATTATTAAAATGAAAATGACATATAAATAGAAAATTCAGTTATTCAGGTCTCATTTTAAAATAACCACCATCTCTCTAAAAGTTTTCCTTTTCCTTTCTCTCCCTTCTCTCTAACATTCTGATCTCCTCGCTTATCAGTTTGGCGATCAGAGTCTCCTAGCAACAAAGACTACAAGACTGCCCGATTAGAATAAGTTCAGTCTTGTTCCTCTTTTTCCTTTTCTCTCCCTTCTCTCTAAGATTCTGATCTCCTTGCTTATCAGTTTAGCGATCAGAGTCTGCCATTGGACTATAAGATTGCCTGATCAGAATCTATGATAGAGTAAGTTCAATTTTTACCCTTCTCTGAGTCAAATTTTGAACTTGTAGGTATATCTCAATCTAAGTGTATGCATGTGCCTCTTTTAGTTTTATGATTAGTCTTTAGTAGATCAGAGTCTTAGAGATATAGTTAGATTTTTTTTTTCAGGACTCTGTGGTGCAGGTTAAGCTACTTTTGAAGATTTTGGTAGGTTTGGAGCTCTTCGTGAGCATATGCTCAAGTAAAGGTAAGGGAAGCTAGTTTAAAATCTTCAATAGAACCCTAGG
>Ga0123342_1010229_pt1 | contig 10839 bp, 4 predicted proteins | sample Turbeawhitnodule_FD_89960 | JGI IMG/M metagenome (GOLD analysis project Ga0123342, IMG submission 89960) | Root nodule microbial communities of legume samples collected from Mexico - Turtle bean Mexico white nodule | ecosystem: Host-associated > Plants > Roots > Nodule | place: Mexico: Nepantla... | reverse complement strand
TGGTCAAGTTGGGCATTCAAGACTTACATGCTCCAACTTGAGGGGATATTACCGGACAAAATCATTATTAGACTTAATTAGACTTAATTACAGGAATATAATCACTATTAATGAGTCTATAATGTACGGTTCTAATGCTATGGTTATATATATATATATATATATATATATATATATATATATCATTGCTATATATGAAAGACAGATTGAATAAAACAGAAAATATTCTTTCAAATACCCCTCTTATAATGGGCTACGATAAGTAGCTTTTTTATAAGAATTTGAGCATCCTTAAATACTCCTTTTTAACTAAAATAAATATTCATGGCATGGGCTTATCACGTGAATTATAAAATAGAAGAGTTTTCGCAAGAAAGAATCAGTTTGGAAATTTCATATGTTATATGTAATGGTAATTAAAAACTAACTATCTAATTGGATTTGTTTAATTGATTGAATCTTAACAAAAAAATTAACAAATTATCCTAATAAAACTGCCTTGTTTGTAAAAGACTAAAACAATAAAAATAAATTTTATAAACTCAACTTAGTCACATTTATTCGAAAATATTAGATACAACGTTTTTATGAAAATTGTTTTATGATTAGGAAGGTCACATTTTTAAAGTTACTTGTAACTGCTTGACTATTGGTCTTCCACCCTCAAATAAGTATTTGATATTCGGTAGTTATGATAATACATGTTATTGAATGTGTATTTTGACTTGATTTTGTTCAACTTATTTATGAGAATGTTTTGGATCCTCGGGCATATGGACCTAGCATGAAAATCACAATTAGTCCATATATTAGTGTGTCATAAAGTACAAATTCTTTTACAAAATAAATGTTCAAGAGACCTTCACTTTAGGTTGTTGAGATGATCTCAACCTTGGTAATTGAGATACTACTCAACCTACATGCATAAGGTGTCTTTGACCATATATATGCATTGCTTGGATCATCTAGGCTATATGGTACAATAACTATCTCCAAATATTTAATTTTCTAATTTGTTTGTCAAATATTAAACATATTTGAAACTATGTAATAATTTCACACAATTTCTGTAACACCCCAAACTATACAAACATTTTACAAAAAGGGAATAAAATAAAATAATATTTTTCACTCTTTTTTTAAAGTCATTCATGCACGGGCATATATATTTGTTTGTGTACAAAATACAATCATCATTGTTTATACACAAACAAGACATGTAAGGATAAACTAATGAAAATAAAAGTCTAACATAAAAAAATATAAGTAAAAATAATTAATTAGATTAATATTTTTATAGATAATTTCATCTTTTTTACATCAATCATAATCATATTTTTCTCAATACAGGTCACCACAGTCCAAAATTATATTCCAATATCATCATCAACAATCATTTCATTAATAATGACAATTCATATTATGTGTCTAAATCGTTTCTAGATCTAATTCATCCTTTTAAAATATGAGTCGTTAAAGAGGTTAATTGATATAAATGAAGGTTAAATACTTATTTTTAATATTCTAAAGGTGGTAAAATTAAAAATTAGTATTTTAAAGTAAAATTTGATTATTATAGTTAGTTTATTAATTAAATTGCATTAATTTTTCTGTAATTTTGGATAAGATAATAATCAACATGTTCCATAATGTGTCACATTAACAAAATAATTTTGTTACCGAGGATTAGCCTAAAAGAAACTAATCTAACTAACATTGATATTGTGAGCTGAACTTTAAAATATAGATGAAGAGATTGTTAGAAGCTCTTCTCGGACATGTAATTATTTTTTCTTATATATACTAGGAAGGTAATATACTTAGACTAAATTAAGTAATTATGTCATTCCTCGATTAAATTTATTTGGTGGAACTCCATTCTTAGATGTTTATTACCGAAGATTTTACTATAAAAATGATGTTTGTTTTCCTTGTTTTATATTCTCTTAATTAGTTATTATGAATTTTGATCTAATAATTCTTCGACTGTATTTTGTTATACTCTTATATATTTAATAATATTTATAACATAGTTTAAATGATGAATAAGCTTTAAAATGCCAACGTTATAAAGATGCCTTTATCCTATAGTAATGCTTAGCCTAATAGTTTTTATATAAAATAAATTACTTTGCGTTGTAAAAGAGATTTTTAAAATATTTTTTTTAAAGGCTGTGTCTGGGACGTTATAATTAATTAAATGAAATAATGTTTGTGCAAAAGGTAAATTAAACTATGATCTTTCAAACTCAGTTTGAAAATTTTCGAAGTGCATCAATAAAAAGTGCCATGAATAATATGAAGAATAATATTCATTTTGGATAAACTTTGCATTAATTCTTGGACAAGTTTGTCTATTATAGAAGCAAAACCATTCCAAGATTCATTAATATCTTCTATAAAACGAATAACCAAATCACGTCACAGAACTTTGATAACATTACGTAACAAACCCATTCATTACTAGCTATATCAATGGGGGCACCTAAACCACAAATATCATGTAAGGTCACCATATTCCAAGATTCTACATGCATTATTAAAATCATGATTGAATAATGTTGTTGCTTTTTATAAATAATATTCACCCACATCTGTATATATACAAGACACGGTATTAATCTTGCTATAAATAAGGTCCTACTTAGATTGGAGAACCTAATACCATTTCAAACAAACCAGACAGATCAAAGTTAAGGCCATGGCACTACAACGTAAAAGAACATTTTTAGATGTTACTAAATTATTAATTTTTTTATTAATTGTAATTAAAAGTATTAAAATTCATCTATACTTATATTTAAAGAGGATTTCTTTTTATAACCAAAAATATATTTAAAGAGGATTTCTTTTTATAACTGTTTTTTGGTATGTAAATTTTTTTTATTCTACCCTTATTTAATATATATCATTTTATTAATACAATAAATGTTTTGTCATTTCATATGAATTATTTAAAAAATAAAATTATTTTTAATTTTTTAAATTAGTAAGGGAAAGAAAGAAATAAAGAAAGAAAGAGAGTATGAATGACAATGCGAGACTGGACATGCGGGGCAGACTCACTAATTTAGTTCGTTGACTCGCTTAGGCTAGCCCCGCATAACCCGCAGTATGTGCGAGCCAACAACGGGGCAGATTGGTCCGCTCACCCACATAAATAAAAAAATTTATTTCATTTTTTTTTTGTAAAAAAAAAATCATACCTCATTGACCTATTATTACATTATGACATTTATTTTATTTTATTTTAAAAAAATTGAATTTAATTTACTAGAAGAATAATGTTTTATTGTAATCATTTAAAGGAGTTGGTTTTTTTTATTAGCAATAAAAAATAAATAAATAAGAACCACTTTAAGCGTAATCCAACCATGTACAAAATCACACAAAAACAAATAAGTCCTCCTTCCAGAAGTTTGCCACTACTAGAACAAATATAGTCTTTCCAACATATATATAAAACACTTGTGTTTAATCGAATACATACAAACCAATGGATGGAGACACCAATCAGAAAAGAAAAAACTAGCATAAGGGACTTTAAAGGTTATCTAGGAGCAGACCTTTAAGCCATGAAGTTAATATTAAAAGTAACAGTGAAATTAGTTTTAAGTAAAGTCTTATGTTTAAATTTTGTTAATAAAAAAAACAATATAAAGAAGAGATTTCAATAGGATGGTTAAAAAATTAGTCATATTCATTAAAATATTTTGTAAAAAAACTTTGATAAGATATTCTTATACATTTACATACATATATAGAAAAGATAGATTCAAATCAAAACTTTAATTATTTTCAATCAAGTCTTCTAACAACCCTTATACTTGAATTTATATTTTATCTTAATTGAATGAATTGAAACAGAGATAAAATTTTAATTTTTCAATAGTATAAATAATTTTTTTTATAATTAATGAAATTTTATTTTTTGATTTTTTTTATGCGGGCTGGCCCATAGGCTTGCGTGTTACCTCTTATGCAGGATGAATTAGTGAAATGAGCACGCTCCTTGCGTAGACAAGCCAACCCGACCCGCATTTTACGGGCCAAACGCAGGACAAACTTATGTGGGGCGAATCAACCCACATTGTCACCCCCTAAAAGAGAGAGCATACTCTCACCGTCATTCAATTCACATATCAAATAAAATAGCATTAATTTCCAATCACTTTTTCCACTCAATTTCAAACGACTCTATTATTTGGTAAAATAATCATTCTTTGTGTATCTACCATCAGGTGAATTCCAACCTTAACGTGAATATCATCACATTCTCATTCTCAGATCCCAAAACCTCCAATGGAAGAAAAGAAAAGTTTGAAGAAGAAGAGAAACTCAAACCAGAAGAAAAGAAAAGAAAAGGTTGATTAATCAATCCATTTTTTTTACATGTTATTTTTTGTTTTTTAATTTCAACTTATCCAAAATTTTTGTTTTTTAATTTCAACTTATAAAAATTATGCTTGTATGTTATATTTCTGTCATCGTAAAAATTGAGTAGATTAAGAAGAAGGATACACAGACAAAGACGCAAGCTTCCGCTAGTATCAATAAAAAATTTTAATTTAATATATATATATATATATATATATATATATATATATATATAATACTTTCAATTATACCCTAAAATTATAGTAATTTACTTTTGCAACAAGTTAAGAGAATTTAATAATTTATTTCGCTAGAATACAAGCAAAGTCCTTGTTTTATCAGTACAACCAATAGTCTTAAGATTCCTTCAAAAGACAAGTCCTATCCAAGAACAAATTCTAACCTACAGATTCACCAAAAAGGAAATTCTATTCTACAAAATAAATCTAAGAGTGAAAATATAGATTTCATTACTGTATTCGAATAAGGATGCCTAACTCACAAGATCAAACTAGAACCAGTAAAGATCAACGGCATTAGAAAAATTAATGTAACCAAAGTAGAAAAATGAGAATCTTAAAATAGTCATTTTACATATCTCGTACTAGATAAAGATAAAATCTAATTGGAGTTTTCTCATTATGAACACATATTTAGATTTTTCATACTGAAACCAAAAAAATAAATAAATTACCCAATATGAAAAACTTCAACCAATCTTAATTATCAACTTCTTTATATACCAAAAGGCAATAATAAATATTAGATATGTATCAACCTCTTGATAATTCTCTTTTTACTGATTTTCCTAATAAATGAGTTCAAAAAGTTAAAGTTTTCAAAAACTCAATTAAAATAAGTTTTAGGTTCGAGATAAACTGAGTTTTACATAATATAACATTAAAATAAGATTTCAGTAAATATATATATAATAAAACTATTTTTAAAATATAATTTATTTATCTTTGAATTTTTTTTCTTCAAATTTACTTGTTTATATAAGTTTATTAAAAAATCCACTTTAGAAATGTAAAACAAAATCATATTTGTTTTTGTTGAACGAAACTACAATTTTCTGTTTGATGTCTACAAGTTTATATGATTAATGTATATACTTTTTTTTTCTGTCTGGTGCAATATTTTTATAATATTTATTTTTAATTATAAATGTAACTTATATGATCATTAAAAAAATATGAATATATATATATATATATTTAGTAATTATAAATTTTTATAATTATAAGAGTTTAATTTTAAGATAATTGATGTTCACAATGCTCAATTTATTTTTTAGAATATATATTACAATAAATATGTTATTTTAGTTAATATCGTTTGAGATTTTATTATTTATTTATTTTAATATGTTTATGTTTATTTTTTAATAAAATTTTATATCTGATCCTTAACTAAAGTGACATAATCTTTTGATTTTACACTCTCGGATACAATATCACGAACTTGTACATAGAAAAAATCTCTAGAATTTAATTATCTTTGTTAAAAATAACATTATTTTATGTTTTAAATTAAATATTAAAATAAAAGTCAAAACAATAAGGTAGGTACAAAACAATATTTTTAGTAAAGATAATTAAAATTTTAGAGCTAATACGAAAGACGATCAAGCAAGGGGTTGAATGCTGAAAACAGAGAAGAACAGTTCGGCAAAAGAGAGATTAGACAGATGAAGAAACAACCCAACTTTCTGGGTAAAGAGACTCTAGAACCAAGAAGAACATCAAAGAAAAAAACTGAAAAACGTGTATTATTGCATTGAAGATTCTGGATCAGTATAAAAGAAAAGATTCTTCACCTCCACCGAACCATACTAAATGTGAAAATACCGTTTTATCCATTTTTTACCATCCCTATACATAATTCGAAAGATGTTTTTGGATCTGGAAGTGTTGTTTAGATTTATAAAATTCAGAACTCTTTTTTGGATTTTAAAATAATTCTATGGATTATGTAATCCAAAAATCAATCTCATATTTAGAAAGACTTCTGGATTATATAATTCGAAAGTTAATCACACATCTGAAAAAAAATGCTTCTGGAATACATAATTTGGAAACTAATCTTATTTATAGAAAAGACTTTCGAATTATGTAATTCGGAAGCTAATAACAAAAGACTTCTGGATTATATAATCTGGAAACTAATTCTGAATCTAGAAAAAGACTTTTGGATTATATAATCCGAAATATTAAAAAATAATATTTTTGGAATAAAAAAAACTTATGGGGTGACACAAGAAGGAATGGAGGTGCAGGAAGCAGCCAAAGAAAAAAGGATTACAACCTAAAGAAACATGACCCTGAAAACAGAATAGGGCCCAGAAATGAAAAACGGTGCAAAGAGAAAAAAGTCCCTAAACAAAACAGAAATAGAAAATCCAAACAAGTATATTATCAAGAGCTTATATTTTTTTATATCCAAATTCACCATGTTTTGCTTGAGGCTTCTCAATAAAAAAATATAATTTTTTATACAAAATAGAATCAAATTTTTTAATAAAAATTTAATTGGAAATACATAAAAAAAAAATTGGACACTCAATCGAACTCAATTAAACATAGTGAAATTTATAAACAACTTAATTTTTTTTTTAATTTATTAGTATTAAGAATTTAAACGTGAACTAGAAGTTTCACTTAAAATAAAATAACCAAGAAAAAATATATAAAAAACACAAAATTATATTACTTTAAGATTTTAAGTTAGAAATAATATATAATTTCTTATATAATTTTGCTAATAATTCATTCATTTCTAATCCCTTTTATGACTTTTTTTTTTATAAAAAAAAATCCAAGAACTTATTGGCATGCCTTTTGAAATACGAAATAAGTGAAACTTTTGGTTGACATTTCTTTTCGTAGTTTGTCAATCTAAGGTTATGACAAAACATATTGAGAAACATTGTACTTAAAAGTTTTATTAGTCAATAAGACTCTGATGAATTGAAACGATTGAGGGTACACTATTAGTCAATTCTCACAACATATCATTTCCCTTTAAAACATATTGTTTTTCTTTATAAGAACATCCATTTTCTTTGCCAAGGAGGCATCCTTATTAAGTCGTTTTATTATAGGGTTCGTCATCATATTCACGCAACACAACAATCATAAATACATCAATAAAATTCTACTAACTTACAAACATAAATAAAGTTTCATAAATTTACTAATCATAAAAAATTGAGTAATTAGCAACGTAAAAAATTATTTAACGACCGTAATTAGAAAAGTTAAAAAGGCTAAATTATTTTCACAAATATATTCTTTGAATCAATCACAAGATTAACCCTTAAGTTAATATTTCTTGAATATTTTCACAAACATATTCTTTAAATGAATCATGAGATTAGTTCTTTATCGACAATTCAGTCTCACTTAAAAATTTATTAATGCAGCTCAGGGAGAATATGTTCTCCAGGAGAAGAAGACCTATTCTCACACAAGCTCAGAAAATACTTCTACGGTGCATATTTTATTCATTCAAGATAATGTTATAATATATTTTTGCACCAACGGCATACCTTAGTGAATTTTTACACATCATATCTCTAATTCAAAGAAAACATAAAAGAAAAAAAAAAGTAATATTAGCTTATTGCTGAAGCAAACAGCAACCCTAGCTAAGCATATTATCTATAAAAGTGAACTACATCTTTTCACAGAAGAGCATAAAACACAGGCAAGTTGAGTGAAAGGGCACAGGGACATTCACTTCTTAACCAACCATGGCAGATTCACTAACGTGGTTGAGGCGGCTCTTGGATCAGACGGAGGATGATGAAGCGCCACCACAACCCCGACGCAACCGTAACACTAGGTATCGTGCTCCTCGCAACACCAACGCCCCACCAGCTCACCACTCATCACCTCCCCAATTCAACAACAGTGGCACACAGAACATGACGGGTCTCATCAACAACACTGGCTATGTTGAGGGCAATGGCAACGGATCCATCATCTCTGGTGGTTTTGACTCCTCCACAAAGAATTACTACTGACTATATGTATATATGTATGCATATCTATACATCTTTATAGTTTATAATATCTCACACTCAGACAAAATAACTGGGGCAGTTGCTCTGATCATGTTTAAGAATGAGTACTTCTAAAGACTGCAAGGCCTCAATTGCGTGTAAGATAGTAACTTCATGACCCTAATAAATGTCTGCAATATTTCTTAATGATATAAATTATTATCTATTACTGCTTCATTCATACAATATTTCTCTTATAACTCTATAATCACCCCGCATGATTCAGGTGATATTGTACTTAGACTTTTTATTCAAGGTTTTATGGATAAGAAAGTTTAATTAAATGAGGAGGCTTTATTCTGTCAAATTCCTAAGAGGGAAAAATATCAACAAAAACAAGATTTATTCTTAAAACAGAATTATGATAAAATCAAATCTACTAAGAGTATGATTGAGTATTTTTCTTGCCAACTTGAGGTCGGTGGGAATTTTGATGACCTCCTAGTGATATCTTTTCAAGCTCTAGTGATTCAATCTTCCAAAAACGAGGAATTCTTCATGCGAAGACACTCCAACGTTCAAGTGATAAAATACGAGTTGAAAGTACTCTCTGTGTTGTGGATTAGATCATCCTTTAGGTAGAGCGTAATCTGGTATATATAGACCGAGTTGTAACCTAGTCCTAAAACTTCTCCAAGTGGTCTAGGATAAGTGTACTCTGTAACAGTGTGTAAAAGATAGATCATGTTGTTGATGTCTCTTCTGGTACATATTGGTCATATCCTACATAGTCCGATTCTATCTTTATTGAGCCATTAAGGGCGATTAAGTGTAATTAACACAGGATACTTAATGTATGAACGTCCTCTGTCATTAAAGACCGGATCATGATTTATATACCATACGACAAGTCCAGACAATCATTCTACAAGTATATTTATTATTATCACTATAAGAAAATCATGAATTAGAAACTAATTTTAATGACAAAAAATTATTTATATTCTAAATTTGGTATAAAAAACCTTGGTAGCTAATTAGTTACCAATTTAAAAACCATTTAACAATAATATAAACTAATTTAGAAACCAAAAGTTTTTTTAGTTTCTAAAATAGTATCTAATATAATTATATAACAACTAATTATTTTTTGTCTTTAAATTAGTTTCTATTTCATGAATTTTTATCCCCTATAAGTAAAGTAAGTGATGGTGTAGGGTGTTTAGTTCACTAGAATTTTTATTTTTTTTTCTTTTTAGCTTTGGGGTGTTTTCTCCTCTTTTGGAGGTCCCAAAACTTGGATTGCTTTGTGTAAAGGGTTGTGATACCCCTTTTGTCTCGTTTTTATCCTAGAGTAAGACATATGCATGTGCTTACCCACTACATGCGTTTTTATTGTTTTAAATATTTATGTGATTGAAATTAAGAATTAGATATTTTTACGTGAAAATAATTAATAATAAAACAAAAATAATAAAAACAAGTAGAAATAAACAAATTTGTACCATTAAAATATTTTATTTAATCTATTATTATATTTCTTTATAAATAGTAGTCTAATTATGTATTGTTTTTGTTAACATATGAGTTTTAGTCTAGTTTTTCATAGTTTTATATTTTTTTAATTTTTTTTAATAATATTTTTTTCATGTAATAACAATTGTTATTGTTTGAGGTGTCAGTCTAGCTGAAATGTCAAGTTACATAGTAACGCGTAACATGAAAACTTTTATAAAAAAATATTTTAATTAGTGAAACTATTTTTTTTTTTTGAATGAAATGGATCATTTAAAAATAAAGGGTACAAAAAATAATGTGTAATTATTTGTTGGATGCATGGCGTTAAGTGGTTTACGTAAGTGGTGTGACTGAGGCAAACATAGCACAAAGCACAACATGTGTGAATTATTCGTTATTGCAGCACTACATAATGAATATATTCTCGAAGACTTTCCTTTTATATATCGATCTTAATAAAGATAACTATGAAATGCTTCAATTTATTCGTTTTGAAATATATATTTATAATATATATATATATATAAATGTAAACTAATTAAATGTTAGATTTAAAGTAAATATATTGTTAGTTAGTATATTTTATTATTATTTTAGGCTGTTTGGGCCTTGGGGCCTTGGGCCTTCTTTTATCTTCTGTTACCATGTATCTTAGATTTAGTGAGTTTTTACTTTACTGATGGTAACTTTTTGTAATTGTGAATTCTCTCCTCAATTCAATTTCATAATAGCGTTTACGTTTTTTCCCCTTTCTCTGGTCAGAACCTTTCAACCCTTTTAGGGTTTATCTTCCCTTCATCTCTGCATCATTCTCGTCACAGGTTCTTTTCATCATTCACGAAGTTCTTCCGCATAATCAAGACAAAGGATTTATTTCTAATATGGTATCAGAGCTCTTCTTTGAAGAGCTCTGCTGTGCACTCTGAATTTCGTCTTCT
>Ga0123342_1010228_pt1 | contig 10841 bp, 1 predicted proteins | sample Turbeawhitnodule_FD_89960 | JGI IMG/M metagenome (GOLD analysis project Ga0123342, IMG submission 89960) | Root nodule microbial communities of legume samples collected from Mexico - Turtle bean Mexico white nodule | ecosystem: Host-associated > Plants > Roots > Nodule | place: Mexico: Nepantla... | reverse complement strand
TCTATATGGGTTAAACACTTACACCCAAAAGCAGAAATAAAGAGTATAGGAAAAGAGAGAGGAAGCAAGTGTGTGTTGCTGTTTGTTGTGTGTTACATTGCTTGAAGGAAGTCACTATATATAGTGATTCTAGGAGACAACAATAATAAATACAATTAATGGTAATTAACCTCCCATTGATTGTGGCAATTAACCTCCCATTGATTGCAATTGATTGTGCTAAGTAACCTCCCAATTATGACAAGAAAACGGAAAGGTGAGTCATAAACCCACAAATAATAAGAAAGTAAAATAATTATTGAGGAGAAATGTAATGTAGACGATAAAAAATAATATAGAAAGCAAGTTGACTCTCATGCTTTTCCAACAATGAATTCTTCATTACTTTATAAATATATCATTCATTCAATTATCTAAACAGAACTGAATTGACCAAGCATGTATTAACCAAAGACAATCGAATCTCATTAATGAAACATGTGTCCACTAATTTATTTACCTGAGAATTCATTATGAAATTACAATAGAATCAACTCAAAGGAGTTTGACTTTCCATACGAAGGTAAACAAAAGAATTACGATGAAGAAAACAAGAAAAAGTAAGGGAACTATAATGCTTTGTTTTCAAACATCGTCGTGTCAAGATTTGAAGCTTGATAATTTATCCTTGAAGCTTGTATCTTATTACAGGTTTTAGTTTAGACATTGTTCACAGTTTCTAAGTTTTCAAGAATTTTTGGATTTTGTTTCAAGTTCTCTCGAGAACTCTATTTCTTCATATTTTTGTAGAAGATTTACTTTCAATTATGTTTCTTATATATTGTAGATATTATTATCGAATTCTTTTATCCAGACTTCGTTTCCTATTTGAATTTAGAGAAGCAACTTGGACTTTGGCGTAATTCGGTCCACTCGCAGTGATAGATGTTTCATTCAAATCGTCTAGTCAAGCGCTTTCATCAAACTATCTAGTCAAACCATCTTCTTGAGAAATATTATACCATCTGCTACGACTAAAACACAAGATTAGCATAAATAAAATTTCTTATTTGGATTCAGATAAGCAACTTGGACTTTCGCGTAATTCAATTTACCTGCAGTAATAGACGTTTCATTCAGACTGTCTAGTCAGACGCTTTTATCAAAACCATCTTCTTTGAGAAATATTAGACCGTCTACTGTGGCTAAAACACACAATTAACATAACTAACAATTAAGACCAAAATAAATCCAATTAGATGAATCTCAATTAAAAAGTGAATTTATTCATAATTGCATCTTATTAAATCAAAACGTGTGAATAAAATTATGTTCATCATCCACCTAGATCTATCATTGACAAATTCTCCAATACTTTTTCTTATATGTATATGTTGGAAGACGTCGTCTACATGGACGTCGTAAAAAACATTACAAAATAAAGAAGTGGTATAATTATTGCATCATAATTGAATAACGACAAGCATTAAAGAGTTCATACCAAACGGATGACATGCTCATGCACATTGATGGATCCTCTAGTGTGCAAACTCCCACCATTTCGGATGCACAAGTTTTCTTAGTTGTGTATCACATTTTAATCAATATAGAAGCATATTCCACTTTTTCAGGAGATTGTTCCATGCATTATTTCCAATCATTTCATCCTTCTTACCTTGTTCTCTAGCTTCTTTAAACACCTTTGAAAGTCTATACAAGCGTTGAAGTGGACTTTTTTATTTTGTTTTCATCCCATTCCTTTGTAAAACATATGAAAACAATTTCACTATCACTAAGACATAATAATTTCATTAGAACATTCATATATATGTTAAAAAAATGTCTTGATAATCTGAATTGGAGTCTTAAGAAGTAAATTTACACCATTCAGGCTACAAACAATCATCATACAAGAGAAAACTTACTAGATAACTTCCTTAACCGTGTGTGATTTACTTACTGAATCAAATTAGTATAAGTGTTATGAATCAAACAATTGATAAAGAGTTTATAAAGCTTTTTGGTGAACCGTACAAGTTGTCTGTTATGTAATTACAAGATAATTATTCCATAGTTAGTGCAAATTTTATTTTTATTTTTTAGAAAAAAAATTATATTTTTTATAATTTGATTTGTATAACTTTAATTATCTATTATTTCTTGCTTTAATTATCTATATTTTTTTTTCTTTAATTAAGGTGTAAATAGTTTATAGATTTAGATTGTAATCATATTTGTAAAAATATTCAATTTTTTCTTTCAACTTTCTCATTTCTCACGACAATCGAGTAGAAAAATAGAGACAATGGATATATGTATGATTTGTGCACTTGAATATTCTTGTGGATCTTTGTTCATACTTTAAATTATTACTATTTTGTTTACTTGATATTATTACTTTGTTGTTACATTCTTTACTTCATATTATGAGTACAAGTATCCATGACTTTGTTGATTATGTTTGAGAGTCTGACTCACCACTTTTAGGGAATTTCTCTTTTTAATGTTTTTTTTTTCATCAACAAACCAAAACTAGGCTTGTTAGATGAAAAAATATGTTTAAATAATTTATTATAAATAAAAATTTATAAAAAATAGGTAAATAAACTGCAAAGATTATTCATGAGTTGGATTAGTAAGTTCATTTTAAGAATTTAATTTATACACATTTTTGTATGGTGTTAATCAATGGGAAATTACACTAGGTTTTATTTTTAATGTAGCTATTGTAAAATTCGTGAATATTACAATACATATACAACTAAGTCTTGTTTCAATAAGCTTCTCCATGCAAATTGTTGAAACATGCTAAGAAGGTTTTAAGTTGCATACATAAGTTCAAATATGTTTTCAAACACTCGTACGACACTTTTTAATAAGTCAATAAGTTTTTGTTGGAAGTGTTTTTAACTAATTTACATATTCCAAAAGTTAAAAATAAAGCCAAAACTTAGATGTAGGTAAGTGTTTTCTGCGTGTTTTCTAATTTGAATTGGAAATTCACTTCTTCAGCACAGAATATTAAGATGAAAATCTCATGATTAGAGAAAAACACAAAAGGTTTAAAGAATTGCATTGAAGTTTTGGCTAAAAATAATACCTTATCTTGACAATATCTAAAACATGCTGCAATATTGCGCGCGCGCGCACACACACATATATATATATATATATATATATATATATATATATATATATATATATATATATATATATATATATATATATATAAAATGGTGTTTAAAAATAAAAGCTAAAATTAGAAATATGTAAAAAACAAAACAATAACTAAAATATTTAAAATAAATGTATAAATATATTTAATAAAAAAGGTATAAATTTGAAATTAGATATCGTATTTTATAAAAATAGGGAAAAGAGTTTACAATAAATAAATCAAGTTTTAAAAAATAATAACAGTTACATTAAAATAAACTTTTGAAGAGTAATACTTATAAATTTGAAAAGTATAAAAACAAAGTAGAAAACTATCGTTTTAAAATATTTAAATAATAAAAATTACAAAAATGATGAAAATAAATAAATATCTATGTAAATATAATTTTACAAAACATTAAAAAAGTTAAACATCAACCGTCCAAGCAACTGTCCAAGCTATGTTTGATTAACTTTTGTGATTTATGAATTTTTTTAAAATAGATGTAGTATTTTTAAAGAAGGGAAAAAGTTTTATATATTTCTAATTTTAGCTTTTATTTTTAAATACCATTATATATATATATATATGTAACTTTAATTTTTTTCTAATTTTCAAACTAGTAAAAGTTATTTTTTATCTTCTTTTTTTAACCATTATTAATTTTCTTTTATATATCTATACACATTACTTTTTCACTTTTTTGCAAAATTATATTTACTTGCACATTGATAGTGCTTACTTGATAAATATTTATACTTTTCATATATTTATAAACCTTATATTTTGTATTTAATTTTTTCAAAAATTACTTTGGTGACAATTATCATAAAACACAAAAGTTAATCATACATAGCTTGAAGGTTGATGTTTCATTTTTTTTAATGTTTTGTAAAATTATATTTCGTTAAACATTTACTTTTAAAATTATTTTATTTTTTTTTAATTTAAAAATATGAATTTTCTAATTTTCATCATTTTTTTATTTCAATATTTTTAAAACGTAGTTTTCTAAAGGAAAATTAATAGTTTTTAAACATTTAAATATTACTTTTTGATGTTATATTTTAATATAATAATAATTATTTTTTAAAATTTTATTTACTTATTATAAACTTTTTCCCCTTTTTAAAAATACTACATCTACTTTCAAAATATTCACAAATCACTAAACCCTAAACCCTAAATAATAATTATTATATTAAACTATAATGTGAAAAAGTAATACTTAAAAGTTTGAAAACTATTAGAATTTTCTTTTTAGAAAACTACGTTTTAAAAATAATTAAAATTAGAAAACTAATATTTTTAAACTAAAAAATAAAATAATTTTGTTTAATTTTAAAAGTATGTAATTTTCATCAAAGTAATTTTTGTAAAAATTAAATAAAAAATATATGGTTCATAAATATATGAAAAGTAATAATATTAAGTAAGATTAGGTTTATAAAAGTTACCAAGTATATATATTTCCAAAACATTAAGAAAGTGAGAAAAGTAAAACGTATAGAGACATAAAAGAAAATTAATAATGGTTAAAAAAAAAGATAAAAAATAACTTTCACTAGTTTGAAATTTAATGTTATATATATATATATATATATATATATATATAATGGTGTTTAAAAATAAAAGCTAAAATTAGAAATATGTAAAAAACAAAACAATAACTAAATTATTTAAAATAAATATATTTATTAAAAATAGGTATAAAATTGAAATTAGATGTAGTATTTACAATAAATAAATCAAGTTTTAAAAAATAATAACAGAATATTAAAATATATTTTTATTGAGTAACACTTACAATTTTGAAAACTATAAAAACGAAATAGAAAACTAACATTTTAAAAATATTGAAATATTAAAAATTAAAAGAATGATGAAAATAAAAAAATATTTAACCAAATATAATTTTTTAAAACAATAAAAAAAAGTGAAACATCAACCTCCAAGATTAACTTTTGTGATTTGTGAATATTTTGAAAGTAGATGTAGTATTTTTAAAAAGGGGAAAAAGTTTATAATAAGTAAATAAAATTTTAAAAAATTATTATTATTATATTAAAATATAACGTCAAAAAGTAATATTTAAAATTTTAAAAACTATTAAATTTTCCTTTAGAAACTACGTTTTAAAAATATTGAAATAAACAAAATGATGAAAATTAGAAAATTCATATTTTTAAATTAAAAAATAAAATAATTTTAAAAGTAAATGTTTAACGAAATATAATTTTACAAAACATTAAAAAAAATGAAACATCAACCTTCAAGCTATGTTTGATTAACTTTTATGTTTTATGATAATTGTCACCAAAGTAATTTTTGAAAAAATTAAATACAAAATATAAGGTTTATAAATATATGAAAAGTAAAAATATTAAGTAAGATTAGGTATATAAAACTTATCAAGTAAGCACTATCGATGTGCAAGTAAATATAATTTTGCAAAACAATAAAAAAGTGAAAAAATAATGTGTATAGATATATAAAAGAAAATTAATAATGGTTAAAAAAAGAAGATAAAAAATAACTTTTACTAGTTTGAAAATTAGAAAAAAAATTAAAGTTACATATATATATATATATAATGGTATTTAAAAATAAAAGCTAAAATTAGAAAAATGAAAAAAATTAAACAATAACTTAAAATAAATATATTTAATAAAAAAAAGGTATAAATTTAAAATTAGATGTAGTATTTTATAAAAATGGGGAAAAGAGTTTAGAATAAATAAATCAAGTTTGAAAATCTAACAACAGTTATATGAAAATAAATTTTTATTGATTATTACTTACAAATTTGAAAACTATAAAAACGAAGTACAAAACTAACATTTCAAAAATATTGAAATATTAAAAATTACAAACATGATGAAAATAAATAAATATTTAACTAAATATAATTTTACAAAACATCAAACATCAACCTTCAAGCTATGTTTGATTAAGTTTTGTGATTTATGAAAATTATCAAAGTAGATGTAGTATTTTTAAAAAGAGAAAAAGTTTATAATAAATAAATAAAGTTTTAAAAATTAACAATTATTATATAAAAATAAAACGTCAAAAAATAATACTTAAAATTTTAAAAACTATTAGAATTTTCTTTTATAAAACTACGTTTTAAAAATATTGAAATAACAAAATGATGAAAAATAGAAAATTCATATTTTTAAATTAAAAAAATAGAATAACTTTGTTTCATTTTAAAAGTATATAATTGTCACCAAAGTAATTTTTGGAAAAATTAAATACAAAATATAAGGCTTATAAATATATGAAAAATAATAATATGAAGTAAGATTAGGTTTATAAAACTTATCAAGTGAGCACTATCATGTGCAAGTAAATATATTTTCGCAAAACATTAAAAAACTGAAAAAGTAATGTGTATAAATATATAAAAGAAAATTAATAATGTTTAAAAAAAGAAGATAAAAAATAACTTTTACTGTTTGAAAATTAGAAGACAATTAATGTTATATATATATATATACATATAATGGTGTTTAAAAATAAAAACTGAAATTAGAAATATGTAAAAAACAAAACAATAACCAAAATTTTTAAAATGAATATATTTAATAAAAAAAGGTATAAATTTGAAATTAGATGTAGTATTTTATAAAAATTGGGAGAAGAGTTTACAATAAATAAATCAAGTTTTAAAAAATAATAACAGTTATATTAAAATAATTTTTTATTTAGTAATACTTACAAATTTGAAAACTATAAAAACGAAGTAGAAAGCTAACATTTTAAAAATATTGAATATTAAAAATTACAAAAATGATGATAAGAAATAAATATTTAACTAAATATAATTTTGCAAAACCTTAAAAAAAGTGAGACATCAACCTCCAAGCTATGTTTGATTAACTTTTGTGATTTATGAAAATTTTCAAAGTAGACTGTAGTATTTTTAAAAAGGGGGAAAAGTTTATAATAAATAAATAAAGTTTTAAAAAATAATTATTATTATATTAAGTAACACTTAAAAGTTTAAAAACTATTATAATTTTCTTTTAGAAAACTATGTTTTAAAAACATTGAAATAATAAAAATTATGAAAATTAGAAAGCTAATATTTTTAAAAGTATAATTGTCACCAAAGTAGTTTTTGTAAAAATTAAATACAAAATATAAGGCTTATAAATATATGAAAAGTAATAATATTAAGACTAGGTTTATAAAACTTATCAAGTAAGCACTATCGATGTGCAAGTAAATATAGTTTTGCAAAACATTAAAAAAATGAAAAAATAATGTATATAGATACTTAAAAGAAAATTAATAATGGTTAAAAAAGAAGATAAAAAATAACTTTTACTAGTTTTAAAAGTAGAAAAAAATTAATGTTATACATATAATGGTGTTTAGTTAAAGTTAGAAATATGTATAAAACAAAAAATAAATAAAATATTTAAGATAAATATATTTAATAAATAAAGGTATAAATTTGAAAATAGATGTAGTATTTATAAAAATGGAGAAAAGAGTTTACAATAAATAAATCGTTTTAAAAAATAATAAAGTTAAAATAAATTTTTAATGAGTATTTGAAAACTATAAAAACGAAGTAGAAAACTAACATTTTAAAAATATTGAAATATTAAACATTACAAAAATGATGATAATAAAAATATATTTAAATAAATATAATTTTGCAAAACATTAAAAAAAAGTGAAATATCAACCGTCCAAACTGTTGGATTAACTATTGTGATTTATGAAAATAATTTTTTAAAGAGTAATACTTACAAATTTGAAAATTATAAAAGCGGAGTAGGAGTAGAAAACTAACGTTTTAGAAATATTGAAATGATAAAAATTACAAAAATAATGAAAATAAATAAATACCGTAAATATAATTTTGCAAAATATTAAAAATGTGAAACATCAAGCGTTCAAGCTATGTTTGGTTAACTCTGTAGTCCTTGTTTTTCTTTCTTTTATCCTATTGAAGTGATTTATCTTTTGCTCTATAAAAAAAATGAATCCAAGAAAAAGGTTTTTAAAATGTTTTGTAAGATTATTTCTCAAAATGGTTATAAAAAGTTAATGTTTTTAACCTGTTCTTTTCATTAATGAGTTGATTAAAGGTTCTCAACTCCTCTTCTTTAATCAACTAACTTTGTTTTGATATGTTTAATAGAATTTGTTTTACAATATAAAATTTTAACATTTGAAATAAACTATTTTAGACTGTTTAGCTTACTTTAAGAAAAATAATGTTACATATATAATAGTGTTTAAAAATAAAAGTTTAGATTAGAGATATGTAAAAAACATAAAATAACTAAAATATGGAAAATAAGTATATTTAATTAAGAAATGTATAAATTTATAAAAAGGGGGAAACTTTACAATAAAAAAATAAAGTTTTAAAAAAGAATAATTATTATATTAAATTATAATGTCAAAAAGTAATATTTAAAAGTTTGAAAACTATAATAACTTTTGCTAGAAAACTACGTTTTAAAAATATTGAAATAATAAAAATAACAAAAATGATGAACATTAGTCTAAAATTCAACTAGAGAAACATTCTACTCTAAAATTCAACATTAGTGTATACAAGTACACACAAAATATAAATAATCATCACATATCTTTTAAATATACTCCAAACTTTTAAAATTAAGATAGGAAATCATCTTGATTTAGTTAGTTATGAGTGTGCACCTCATCACTTTATCAAGATTCTTTTCATTCTTAATATTTTCATCCTTATTCATAAGAACTAGTTTGACTCAAATACAAACAAAATTTCAAGAAAAGAACTTTGTTAAACATCCCATTAGAAATTTTTAACTAAGTCTTGAACCTAAACTTAAACAAAAATCAACACGCAAGAGAAACACAATAAACTCACTATCCCTTCCTAAGGATAATCCGTTATGATACCATAAATGTAACACCCAAAAATATGCAAATTGTTTTACAAAAGAAACTAAAGAAAATAATGCTCTCCACTTTGTTTCCAAAGTCCCTCTACTTTTAATTCAATATGTTTGAAGTTATGTGTGTTATTTGCTGTCTTGTCAGTTTTCCTATGAACTAGCTATTAAATTTAGTGAGTGACTAACATAATATATTTAATTTTAAAATAAATAAAAACACACTATTTTTTTCAGTTTCAAATGTCCAAATATAGGAACCCCAATTTTATGAACCAATTTATGCCATCCTCATCAGCAAGCATAGTTACCAATAGGAAAGCCAAATAGAGAAAAAAAAACACCATTATTATTGGGTAATGATGGTTTTGAGACCATCATTTTTCTCTTACATCCGAATTACAAACTCTATAATATTATTTTATTATAATATTTTGTTTTATTATTTTAATATAACATTGTATTATAAAAAGTGGTTCTTAAGTGAATGTAGGTGAAATTCCAAAATGTAATAACACCATTGCACCATTATCGTGCAGTGCAAAGCAACTCTATCCACTACTTTGGTTTTTAACCAATTGGTTGCTGTTGACCACAGGATTATGGTGAGACACGTGAGTGTACGTGAGTGTTTGTTCCCTCAATCATTTTATCAATAAATTTTTTATCAATAAATGAAGAAAAAATAATTAAATTCCACAGTTTACTATGATAACAAGTGGGATTAGAAAAAGAGCAAAATTGAATAAAAAGCACGTACAATTTTTTGTTTCATTGAAGAAACATCTCCAACACTGCTACTTCCCCCTACCAAAGTCCCTGTCCAAGAAAGAAAATAATAAAGTCACTAAAAAACAATGAGGAACAAATTTTGGGGATAAGTCGAGAGAACTACTTCAAAAAATTTGGCTACTAAATTTATAAAACAATAATACGTATATATCCAGCAGAGGTTTTTCGTTAGTTATTTTACCAAAACATAGAAACGCATTCCTTTATTTTTGGAGGGAGGGGCTGACAGTAATTATAAATTCACTCTAGAATTGTAAAAAAAAGGTCTACTAATGTGAAACACTGATGGTGTGTTAAATATATGGTGGGAGGTAAATGTCTTAAATGTTGTTATTTTAAGTAGTTGACAGATAAAGTGAATCAAACTTAACAATATATATCAGAACATGGAAGCCAGCCATCAAATAGTGATTGCCCGTACCTTTCAGCCCGTCTCTCATTTTCCCGCTTCCGCCTCATATCAACTTTGCGGGCCTCATATCAACTTTGCAGGCCTCAAACTCCTATCTACTCTTAATTGGGTGTGGAACATTCATTCACATACCAAAGTCAGCAAGATCCCTGAACATAAATTATTGTACTACAATTAGACATTCTAAATACCAACAAATCGACATTGGATTGGATAAACATGCAACCAAATTCAACAGGAGTTTTAAACTACAACTCTCAAATCCCTCCTTGGTAAAAAGACAACCAAATTTCTCCAAATGGTTTGTAATTGTAAATCTTAATCAGTCTGCAAATTATATTATTGGAAGTAGAATACTTACCACAACAGGAAGTAAGGATGACCAGAACATTGCATGCCATCCTGAAAATTTTTACAGGGTTGAACAACTGGTACTCTTTAACTGAATAATTGGGAATTCCATAGAACTCTGCTAAGAAAATAGTTGCTCACCATTAACATTTAGGAGCAGGAAAACAACAAATGAAGCCCAGAGGACAGGACTGTCAACATAGTGAGCAAGTATGTCAAACAAGTTACCATAGGAAAAATCATA
>Ga0123342_1010227_pt1 | contig 10841 bp, 5 predicted proteins | sample Turbeawhitnodule_FD_89960 | JGI IMG/M metagenome (GOLD analysis project Ga0123342, IMG submission 89960) | Root nodule microbial communities of legume samples collected from Mexico - Turtle bean Mexico white nodule | ecosystem: Host-associated > Plants > Roots > Nodule | place: Mexico: Nepantla... | reverse complement strand
ATCTTTTTCACTATTTTTTCCCCAAAATCCTTTTTCTTTTATCAAAGACGCAAATGTGCTTTTTTTTCCCTCTTATCAAGAGCACTAAAATGATTATTTTATAAACATTAACCATTCACTACTTTTTTTTTTTTTCTTAAAAATAATTTTTTTAAGCCTTTAAAACTAAAAAGAGATAAATGTTTTATTAAACTTATTTACATGTTTTTGTTTTGTTCTCAGACTTCTTAGATACGAAGGTGTACAAGTCATTAATCTAGATGGTAAAGAACACCCAGAAGAGGAAACTCAAGAACGAAGATGGAACAAAAGTGTTTATCTATTTATTTATTTCTATTGACTCTTTTATGTAGAGGAAAAAAATATTACTATTAGAAGATGATGCAATCATATATTTGTATTTGTTCGATTATAACATTAATAGTGACACTAAAGTTATTAAAACATTATTTCTCATTTGTATATTTAATTGATGGATTTAATTTTAATAAATCTTATTAAATGTAGAATAAATACATATAACCTTTTTTATTCAGTTTTAATATTAAATATGATTATATTATATATAAATAATAAAATAAAAAATTTGGATCCATAGCGTCCTATTTTTTCTAGTTTGAAATAATAACAATAAATTTATGAGTAAAAATTTTGTGGATAAATATTTATTTTGCTTACACATGGATATAATCAGTGTAAAATAATATAAAATTTAATAAAATTATTTAAAATCTTAGTCAAATAAAGTTATGCGTTATAATGAGGTAATATATTATTATGCGTTATTTGTGATATTTGTATTTTTGGTTTTATAAACTTACATTTTAAATTTTTTAATAAAAATTAAAAATTATTTAACAATTATTATATCATTTACGAATTTCAATAACTTTTTTTCACAAATTCAGTTAGTTATTTCACAAATTCAGTCTACATCCTTGAATTCAAACAACCTAATATCAAATCAATATAAATTTATTTTCTCAAATATCCTCTCCCTAATAGAAATACAATAAAAATGTACCCAAATAGAATGAGTAAATGTCTTAGGATGGGAAGATTCATAATAGTATCTAATCTATGAATTTTAAATATTAAAGAAAAATTAATCCCTCCTTACTAGAATAAAATATAATTATAGCAAAACTTATGTAATTTTTATGATTTTTGATTTAAATATCTTTATCATCACATTATTTTAACCGTGTTTAAGACTTATATAAGATTTATCATCTTCTACTAGTATTTTAATTTTAATCAGACATCTTTAACCTCTTAATCTTTAAAGTTTCACTACAAGAAAATCATGAAATAGAAACCAATTTTAGAGATCAAGAATAATTAGTTGATATACTGACTAAATTACAGACTATTCTAGAGACTAAAAAAAATTGATTTCTAAATTAGTTTCTATTATTATTAAATAGTTTCTAAATTTGTATATAATTAACAACTAAGTTTTTAACTACCAATTATTTATATTGTAAATTTGGTAGTAAAAACTTTGATAGCTAATTAGATACCAATTTGAAAACCATTTAACAATCATAGAAACTAATTTAGAAGCCAAAAAAAATTTTTAGTTTCTAAAATAGTCTTTAATCTAGTCACTACAACAACTAATTACTTTTTATTTCTAAAATTGGTTTCTATTTCATGATTTTCTCGTAATGTTTACATATACTTTATTGTAATTTAAAAAAATTAAATTAGAAAAAAATATTTAGGATAATAATATAATTTAAATTAATGTTTGATAGATTAGAATAATAATTTAGTAGGTTAAATCTATTAAGAATTTAACTTTAACTCAATATTATGAAACTAAATTATAAGAGGAAATATAAATTGAAGTTTGTAATAATATAACAAGTAATATGTAATCTTCAGCATATTTGTCTCACGTATATCTACTCATAAATCTACTAATATAATAATAAAAGTTCTTTTGCTCTAATCGAACTTCTCATCTATATTTCACATCTTTATAGGTTGTCCTGTTAGATAAAACTACAACCAAGTTCTATTCTTTTTTATTTTATTTTAATCTATTTCAACCATTGCATTAAACCAACTATTTTCTCATTAACTTGAACTCATTCATAGACATGTATGTACGACAATTTTATATTAGTTATTTAAGATTCAATACTTCAATTTATATTCATTTTACTATTTGTAGACTTGCTAAAATTATTAATAATTTTTATCACGCTTCTTCAAACAGAGGAACACTCTTTGTTAATGAAATAAAGAGTGTATGACCTTAAGCTCCCACCATGCTCTAGCTCATTCACTTCATCAAAATCGATAATTGTATAATAGAACCTACATCATTTTTTTTATTATGGATTATTTACATGTAGTTTATTAATTGGGAATTAAATTTATCTAATCTACTAATTATTATATAAAAAATTAATATATTATTTAAAATCTTAGTCAAATAAAGTTATATCATATTTCAAAAAAAAAAAAAAACTTTAAATATTAAATAATATTAATTAAAATTGATAAGATAATTGTATAAATACATTTCTCTCAATAAAGAGGAAAAATCTTAAATATTTTTAAGGTCATCTAAACTTTCAACCACAACATATTATAAGATTTGTTAATATAATATAATTTATGATAAATAGTTATTTTTAACATATAAATTATATTATAGATTTATAACAAATAATTTTTATTGTGACTCGATATTTACTTAATTATTTATATTTTTTAAAACAAATAGTGAAAATCAATATAAAACATAATGATGTTCCCGTCGGTTGATCAAGGTCGTCTTTATGCGTGGTTTGTCCTCACGAGTTAGGGCATCTTCGTTCTGCTCCGTCCGTGACACCTGAAAAGGAAGTGAACAAAGGGGCGCCCTCGCGGTCGTTTGCACTCCGACGATCAAGTCAGCTAGCGAGAAACATCAAAGGGACACACCTCCGTATCGGAACACCGTAAACGAATGCTCTGAAGGTGGTAAAAAATAACTTAGTGGCTAAAACTGTGTTGCCCTAATTGTCTTGAGCGCACAGTGGGTGCGTAGCGAAACAACTAGGGTTTGCGTGTGTGTGTAAACTGCGAGAATTAGGTCAAAACTCGGATCCCTTTTCAAACGTCCCAAGACCCCTTTTTATACACCTCTCGCATTTAAAGCGCGTTAAAGCGCATTGAAAGCGTATAAAAATATCCCTTGAAACGTTTGAATCTTAACTGAATTATCGCGTACCTTAGCGAACTTTTAGGAACGTCTTGATGTTTTCAGTGCTCATTGCCACGTGTCCTTCTGACTTGATCGCTGCTCTACACAGAGGGCTTCACAGCGCCGTAACCCAACTTAGGGTCATTCCTTTCTGCGAGTCCTCTTTCCTCAAAGTGCATCTGGCGCAAGGGGTGACTTTCTAGGTGCCAACTCATGCGCCCCAGCTTCTAGTCATCCGCCCTGGGGGTGTATCTACCCTTTTCTCGTACCATGCACGTGGTTCTCCCCTGGGCATGGCCCTTTCATGGGTCGTATCAGCCCCAGGGTCTCCCAGCAAGGGCATGGGTACTTCACAAGTCAGGTTACTCCCTACTGGTACTAGAACCATGGCCTTGAAGCCACATTTCTCTTCTCTTTACTACTGTCCTGAGGTACTGAGACTCCTCGCGGTGTCGCCCCCTCCACGGTCTTTCCTACCCATGGGCCTCGGGGGTGATACCGCCGATGCCTTAACTTGGCGACGTCTCATCTTGACGACGCTTCCTCTTGGCGATGCCTACATCTGGCAACGCCTACACCTTGGCGACGCCCTAAGTGGTCAATTCGTTGACTTTCTTCCTTGGGTCACTTTAGAGGCCCCCCATATGTTGACTTTTGACTTTGACTTTGACTTTGACTTTAGTCAACACCCGGTGACAGGGACGATACAAATGAGATAATATATTATTATGCATTATTTGTGACAACAATATTTTTGGTTTAAGGTTTTTCGGACTTGCTTCTTTATAAGTGTGGTAATATCTTAAAAACAAGTAAATTTATAAACTTATATTTTAAATTTTTTAATAAAAATTAAAAATTGTTTAACAATTATTATATCATTTAGGAATTTTAATAACTTTTTTTTCAAAAATTCAGTAAACATCCCTTAGTTCATAGTACCAAATAAATATAAATTTATTTTTTAAAATATCCTCTCCTTAATCCAAATAAAATAAAAATATATTTTTAAAATTTTAGAGGATAATCAAATTAATTTAAATTTGGAAAGATAAAAAAAAAATCTTAAAATAAATTCGAGAGAATAAAACGTTAAAAATATATAAATAAGAAGCAGTGTCCACGTTAACTCCTATTCTCAACCAAAGCTGAATATCGAAAAAACCCAATCGATCGCTTTTTCAATCTCCGATTCCACATCACAAACCCTAGAAAATCGTTCCAAATGCATCAAAAATCGCTCCAAATCCTGGTGCAGTCACCGGACCTGGGAATTTCCGTTCAATCCACGACCAATCACAGAACCCTTTCCGATGTCAAGCACTGCCTTTTCCCCCAATCATACCAATCCTACTACTTTACCCTCAATGGCAAGCCCCTCCCCGACGAAACCCTTCTCACGAGAATTGCGCCTCTCTCCACGCTCTCCCTACGGTCTCGCCTCCTCGGCGGCGGCGGAGATGGCGGAGCCACCGGCGCGGAGTCTCGCGACTGCTACCTCAACATGTATGCCGAAAAGAAGCCAGATAAGGTGGACCCCCACGAACAGCGGCTCTCGAAGTGGCACAATTGCTCTCTCTCAAACGAGCCCCTGAGGGAGCCCTGCGTGATCGACAAATTGGGGAATATATTCAACAAGGTAGCGCTGGTGGAAGCTTTGTTGGGGAAGAAGCTTCCTAAAGAATTTGGGTACATCAAGGGATTGAAAGACATGATCAATATTCAGCTTTGTTCTATTCCTGGTTCTGATGATGGGTCAAAGTTTCAGTGCCCCGTTGCGGGGCTTGAATTCAACGGAAAATATAGGTTTTTCGCGCTGAGAAGTTGTGGGCATGTTTTGAGTGCCAGAGCTCTGAGGGAGGTTAAGTCCACGTCGTGTTTGGTTTGTCACAAGGAGTATGTTGACGCTGATAAGATTGTGCTCAATGGGACTGATGAGGAGGTGGCGGTTCTGAGGGAGAGGATGGAGGAGGAGAGGGCTAAGATAAGGGAGAAGAAGAATCGGAAGGTTAAGAATAGTGATGATGGCGTGAGTTTGGAAGGAGCTAGGTTGAGTGGCACTAAGCATGGTGTTGATGGTAAGGCTGTGGAGAGGGTCTCAGCTAAGGTAGAAGGAAATGGGAAGTTTGCTAATGGTAATGTTGGTTTGAATGGTGGCGTTGCTGCTGCGAAGCGTTTCAAGGCAACGGATTTGGCACCAGCGAATGCTACCAAGGATGTGTATGCTTCCATTTTCACTTCGTCTAAGAAGTCTGAATTTAAAGAAACATATAGTTGTAGGTCCCTTCCACTTGGTAGAAACTGATCGAGGAATCTAGTAGACTGGTGTCGCTACTGTTTTATTGTTGAGGAATGTACTGAATTTTAGTTTGTTATACAAGAAATTGGCTTTTCCTGTGATGGATTTACTGGTTTCATTCCCATCAGATTATTATCATTAATCATGCTTCGGAAGGAGTTTTGTTCACAACATGTATTATTTGGAAAGAGATAGATTTTAGAATTTGTACTCGTTATTTTCCTATATTTCTGATTATATACTGCTTGTGCATTATGCTATAGATAATGTTTAAGTGAGAGTTGTCATCTATGTTGGGGGAGGGATTGAACATGTGACATTCAGGATAATTACTTTTGTTTCTCATGAATGATGGTATGGGTAGGTCAGTGATGTCTCCGTAGTCAGTAGAGTATTGCACTAGTATTACCCTTTCTTCTTCTGTAGATAAGGAATGTGAGAGTACCTTTGGAAGCGATTATAGATAGCTTATTCCAATAATACGCCATAAATTCTCGTTTGTAAAGCTATTGAAATTTTTGCTAATTAATCTACCATTTAAACCTTACATGTCGCATATTTGGATCCTTTATTTGAATTACAATGCTTCTTCGTGATGTATCAGTAAAGCACTTTGACTTCAAAACAAATGCTGGAATTTCTGTTAATGAAGTTTTGTACAGGATGAACCTGTGTGATGGAGTGGTTATGTGGAAGGTTGTCACACTATAGTTTTTAATTCTGTAGAATCGCACGAGTTTGCGATCCTAGGTGCCTGTACCAAGCTGAAACCCTAGTAAAATTAGTTGTTTCTGCCAAGGCTCGTGCAAACTCGTGTAGAATCAAGCAATTTTTTGTGATTTTGTTTGTGGCTGTTTGTTCTGCAACCAGACCAATGGCTAATATTTTTTTTTAAGATTTAATATGATATTGTCGATTAGTGGGTTGACAGTAATATTGTTGATATGTATGTTGACAGTGATGTGGTAGTGGTGCTACAAAGCATTTCAGGGCCTGCTTTTGCCCCCAACAAATGGTCTAAAGGATGAACATGCATCCATTTTCACTTAAAAGTCTGAACTTAAAGATAACTTTACCTTTAGGTCTTGGTAGGAACTAATTGTATCATCTGTATAGTTCATGCTCTAAAAAAAGTTTGTTTTGTTGATTAGAATGAAGTTTAGTTCAAGAGATTTTTTAATGAAATCTGTTTATTCGGCCTCTTACTTGGGAGGCAGAATTTAGATGAAAACTTGTAATCCTGGTGCTCACGTAGTCAATATTTTAAGTGAGACATTTCAATTGATTACTTTTGTTTATCAGTACTGTCTTTTATTTGTATATGAGGAATGCAATTTAAACTGAACTTATATTGTATGTTATTTCCTTTTTCGTCATTTTGAATGAATGATCCGGTATTTAGACCACGGTCCCTGTACTTAATATATCAGCAAAGCATTTTGGATGTCATGTTAATGAAAGCAGTTTCTATTGAGCTATGGCATCGTGGTTATGTATAAAATGAAATTCAGTTTTCTTGTTAACAACGAAATCCACTCATAAATGTACTTATTTAACCTAAGTTTTTGTTGCATTCAAAGAACATAAGTCTGAAAGCTTAACAATTTTTTACAATTCTGCTTGTTTGCAAACTTTACGTAGTGTTTGGATAGGAAATTTGAAATGCATACGAAGAACATACAGAGGAATGAGATAAAAGCAACACATCACTTTCGTACATTCTCGAAGAATGATAGATAAATAAGTAGATGGTCATTCTCGGCTATGGCTTAATAAGTAAATATCATACTGTAGACTTAAAAAACTAACAAAATCTAACAGATATATTCTTTCATTTCTTTTAGAGTCTTTACCGAGTGATGGACTCAGAACCACATCACATAGTTTGTATATTGTATATGTTGCGAAGCAGGGGAGATAGACAAATAACAATGAATCGGAAGCAGTGAAAAGTCAGGCCCAAATCAATTAGAAAGAAGAGGTTTATTAAACGATTGGGAACACAGTTCACTCAGTCACTACTACTTCAGGATCAGCAGCACCCTTGTTATCAGTGCTGGCTTGTTCAGAATCAACATTCCTGTTGTCAGAGATGGCTTCTTCACGATCAGCACTCCTGTTATCAGCGATGGCTTCTTCAGGATCAGCACTCTTGTTATCAGTGTTTTCTTCAGGATCAGCACTCTTGTGATCAGAAATGGCTTGTTCAGGATCAGTACTCTTGTTATCGGTGATGGCTTCCTCGTTGACAACACGCAGATCTGGATAATTTCTATGGTTCAAAGAATGCAACCAAAGAGCAACAGTTCCTTCCTTCTGCTCCGTGAAAGAAATATGAGAATATATGTACTTCATTTTGAACTCCTCAGCTTCTTTCTCATATGCTTTCATTGACAACTCTTCATGGCTATCTTTCCACTTCTGGTTATATGAAGAAAAGAAGCATTCGTCCAAATATAATCCAACCTCAGGAGCAGTAGGCACATTAATGTTAACATCCCTGCGTTTAGGAAAACAAAAGTAAAAAAGTGCATCTAACGAGAATCACACATTTCAAATGGAAACTTATAGATAACACAAACAATAGAAGTTGTACTCACTGCTGCAAAGCTTTATTGATAAGTGATTCTGGTGCACAATTTCTCATTATTGCCACAGCCAGCCCCATCATCTTCCGTATCTGATGAAGCATGAAGCTCTGTCCCACAACCTCACACTTTACAAACTCAATGCCCTCAACTGCAAAAGCAGTGTTAGCATTGAATGAAATAATGTATCGACGAGCAGCAGGGTCCTCCGCTTTTGTTCGGGTGGTGAAGTTATGGAAATTGTGAGTCCCAACAAAACAATTTAAAATCTTATTAAATCTCTCCCTCTCCTTCTCACCATAACAGAACATGCTTCCACTGGTAGACTTATCCTCTCCATTCATTTTTTCTTCCTCAATAATATCTGAATTATTCACAGATTCACCATTCAAAGGCATAACCTCATCCTGAACAGGACTCCCTTTCTCAATACCAGTTTTAGGGTTCGTGCCATCAACTAAAACTTTACCCTTGTTATCAATCCCAGACTCCCCATTTAAATGATTACCATCACCTTTGCTCAAAGAAGCTTCCACATCCTCTGTAACTACAGAATCAAGCACAACATCTGTGTTTGACGAAATACCAGCCTCAACATCCATAGCTTCAAGTTCTAGATTGTGCTTACGGTTACCAACTAACCCCACCACCTTTCGGCCTCTCTCAGAACACTCCAAACATTTAACAAGCTCGTTAGTAGATCCCAAACTAGCCATGACAGTCTCTCTATCACGGTGACAACATGGATCAAGAGCAAAGACAGGAATGAGATAGACATACCTCCTCCGGTCACAGAACTTCTTGGCATTAAAAGAACCTGTCACACGCTTGTAACCAAAGATCCTTATCTGAGAGTGAAGGTTTGAATTAAGGCGGTCAACAAGGCCAGGTGGATCAATATAGAAACGACCGGAGACAACCTGACCAACAGCACTAACACCTTTATCAGTTCTGGCTGAGCGAGCCCAGTCATATCGTTTAGGAATTCCACGATCATGTTCAGGAACAGCTCCAGACACATATAAGGCCTCTTCCAGGTCACCTTCAATGGTCTTTGCACCAGGATTTTTCTGCATACCCTGATAGCCAACACCACAGTAAGCAAAGAAAATGGCAATCTTACGGCGTTTGTATCTTTTCTTAGCGCCTGGGGCAGTTGTGCATTCTTCATCATCAGAAGTGGTGGACATCTTCAACTTCTTGGGCTCTGGCTCCTCCGCAGCTAATGGAGGTGGTGGAGGCAGGGATGAAGTTGTCAGCGCTGTATCTGAGTTTTCCATATTTTAGAAGTGACAAGAATATGACTGGTAGAAGTCAATGTTTTAAAATCTGGAATGTTCAACAACCGGAAAAAGGGACTGGCTCAAGACTCGAGAGTCAATGGCCAGGCCAGGGGACAACTACTATCAAACCACTGACACCAGCATGACGCCACAAACCTAAACAACAATTTGATTTATTAATTCAGAAATGAATAAACCCTCTGCCATACTACAGGCTCTTTCAGTACATTTATAGTTTCTACACATAGCTTCGGATGCAATTTCAATTTCATGAAGTTTTAACGAACTCGACTAATCACAGTTATCTCTAATCTTTTAGGGCTTTTTCATGTTTTGCAACTAGCAAGTTGGAAGAACAGAGAATTACTAATACACAAGCGACAACGTGTATTATTGCTTGCTGTTAACAGTTGATTTTTATAATTGAAACCGCATTAAAGAGCGAAAATATTCAGATAAAAATAGATGGGAAAAACCCAAGGATCATTGGGAACATGTGCCCAAAAAGCATGAGATTTGATTGAACTCCACAATACCCATCCACTTGGAAGAAAGCGAAGAAATGGCACCTAAATATCATATCATATTTTCCACAGAAGAAAGAGAAAAGGAGAATGAAGCAAAGGAGCGCAGAAGAGGCATTACCAGAGGAATGAGCGGGAGAATGGTTGCTGGGTTGAACTGCAAAGTGAGAACGTGTGTGCAAAAAAGATGCAACTAACGTTAAACCCTCGTTTCAAGTTTCAGACACAGACCAGGCACGCGTCCACTGTTTTCTTCCATTTGGGCCCCATTACCGTTTTCGCATACGGGCCTTAACCCAAATTTGAATAATGGGCTTACTGGTTTTTTAATGTTGTTTCTCCTGCACCATATCATTTAATAATTTAAGATATGTATCCAACATAAAATTTAAAATTCAATATTGTCTTTGTCTTTTTTTTTTGAAAAAAAGTTTTAAAGGAGTGTTGTGTTAGTGTGGTGTGCGTTTTGAATAGAGGTGGTGGTGGTGTAGTGAGTTGTTGTGGTGGTGGAGCGAAGTAGTCACTCTTACAACTGCATATCTCTTATGAGATAAGGAACCAAACACCATTTTCGTTTTTTGTTTTTTGTGTGTGTTGAGTTATCACCAGATCTCTCGATATTCGGAAGCCTGCATGTATGCTTATGGATGTAGGAATCCAGAATTCATTGTCACGACCTCTAGATTTAGAAATTCAGAAGGTCATTTTCATTATCCATTTAAGCTTCTGGATGACCATATCTGGAAGTGAGTTATGAGTTTCGAATTTTCATATCCATAAGTGTTTTTTGAGTTCTAGATTCTCATATCCAAAATTGTGTGCTTAGGCTTATGGATATCAATATCCGGAAAGCAAAGGTTGTTGATACGTGGTTTTTTTTTTTTTTTTTTTTTTTTTTAAGTGGGAGTGGGAATCGTGGTTTTTTATTATCCTTTAATGCGTTAT
>Ga0123342_1010226_pt1 | contig 10842 bp, 6 predicted proteins | sample Turbeawhitnodule_FD_89960 | JGI IMG/M metagenome (GOLD analysis project Ga0123342, IMG submission 89960) | Root nodule microbial communities of legume samples collected from Mexico - Turtle bean Mexico white nodule | ecosystem: Host-associated > Plants > Roots > Nodule | place: Mexico: Nepantla... | reverse complement strand
TTCTTCCTGCACCATATCAATTTTAACCTCCACCATATCAATTTTTTAAATTTCCAAAACTACCCTCCTGCACCATATCAATTTTAACCTCCACCATATCAATTTTTTAAATTTCCAAAACTACCCTTATTCCAAATTAAAAAATCCAAAATAATAATTATAATTGAGAAATAAAAAAACATGCTGGAAAAAAAATTCTGAACACAACTAAAAATACATTCTGGATAAAAAATTTCAGAATTCAAAAATATGTTCCAAAAATTGAAATCCAAAATATTTTAGATAAAATTTTTAAAAATAATTTTTCCCATTTTTGTGTAAGGTTATTTTCGTCATTTAGGAGGGATATTTTTGTTATTTTCTAGAGCTGATTGGGTGCATGCTGAAATTGATATGGTGGAAAGAGAAATTGCCAACAAATAAACTTAAGGGTGTTTCTTCATGGGCAATTGCTTCCTACACGACATCACTGCACCCAATTCCAGTGAAAAAGATGAAAATAACCTTAATGTATTATTTTTTGTATTGCGGATTTTCTTATCCGAAATGGGCTTTCGATTTTTTTTTTTCGGATTTTTATGTCCAGAACACAGAAAGTTCTTCCAGATTTACTTTTTCGAAATGTATTATTTTCAATTCTGAATTTCATAACCAGAATATAGGGTATTTTTGGAATTTAAAAAATATGTTGGGTGCAGGTGGGTGTAGGAAGAATTTTCCTTCTTCATGTATCCTTACAATTTTTTTTCCTGCATCCCTCCATTTTTTTAAGTATCAAAACTAATCTTATTATTTTTATTTGAAAAAGCAGTATGGAGTTTATAGATTTTCAGATTCATCAATCATAGATGTCACTGAACCCACATTCTGGAAACCTATAAATCCCATAAGAGTGTCTTTTCAAATAAAAATAATAAAGCTATTTTTATATTTTAAAAAATATAAGGGTGCAGAAAGAAAAATGTAGGGATGTAAAAAGAAACACCCAGTACTTAAATATAGACAAAGGATAACAGGTTGTTGGCCCGTCCATTTTTCTTTTTTTCTCTTCTGCTGTTTGATAGATGTGATGGAATGCGTCTTATCATAATATATATTTTTAAAATATTTGAGACGTTTTAAATAGAAAAGAGAACATAGCTCAAGAAAATGGTACATTTTGGCTAATCAACAATGATGCAACCAAGGAAAACGAGAGTTGAATGAGACAATTAATGAATTTAGACTCAATATGTACTTTAATTCCTATTATTAAGAGAGGAATTGCATATCAAATAGGTCTGGGAATCGGTTGTTGAATTGGTGGTACGAGTATTTTAAGATTTAAGGATCTTCTAACCTTTCTTGTGCTTGCATACTTTCTAATATATTAAATTTAAAATGAAAGTGCATTAAATCAATTATTTTGTATTATATATAATAAATATTTCCCAAACTACTATATAATAAAACATCGCCTATAATTTATATACAAATAATCAGCATTAATACACGATTATTTTAAATATCTCGGAGCCGTTCAATTACAATCAATATTTTTTTGGCACCTAAAAACCAATCTCATAAAAGTATGAATTATTATTATTATATATTATAATAACGACGAAGAAAATGTGGAGAATGACAAAGGTAAAAAATGGGTGAAAAGGATAACCAAAATCACGAGTGTGTATCAGAAACGTTAGTCCAAATAAGCTTGTAACTGCCCCCCGTGAATACCGTGGTGGCTTTTAAGAATTTTCTGAATACTATTCACAATTGTTGTGTGATAATGTATTTTAAAGGGCGAAATCGAGTTTAGATTCACAAGAAACTTGTATTTAATTCGTTGTCAGTTGTTTACGACAAGTGTAGTTTACGTTACTTTCGTTAATTCATCAATAAAATTCCGAAACCTTAAACCTTTGAGAAAGAGAAATGGTAGGTGCTTTCTACTTCCCAGTTTCTGCGGTTTGAAACATGCATTCCATCGAAGCACGTTGGGTTGGGTTGGTTTCATACACCATTGTCTTTTGTTTCCACTTTTGCTACAACAACACATGGCTGCAAACTCCAACATTTTTATTCGAACATACTTGCTTCTTAGTTACTTCCAATCAAACAACATCAACGTCATCACAACAACAAAACAATCAACTGCTCTCTTATAACAACAAAATACTATTTTTTTTTCTCATCACATTTGTATTAACTGTAAGAGAGAATATAAATATTAAAGAGAAACAAATATTTGTAATTTAAACAACTTGTTAATAGACTTGAAATGAAAAATTAATCAAGTTGCTTGTATCAAGAGCACTAGAGATGCTTTAGAAAGGTATGATTGATGAGGGTAATAGTATTAATTTCATTCATAATATTTATTTCCTAATAAGTGATAATATTAATCCAGTGATTCATTACAAGCTTTTTTAATTACTTTTTATAAATGAAAAGTGATAGATATGATTCTGCGAGTTAACCTAGATTCAAGCATTTCACGATAATATTACACTTCTTTTTCTTCTTTCTCAGAATATGTTCACACGCTAAAATGGATTTTGAGTTCAAATTCAAGACCAAATGCTTAAGAAATCTGAATTTCGTTCATTTGACTAATGCATGTTAATAATTCAACTACGTCTTGAAAATTCTAAATCACACAAAAAAGAAAAAATGAACTGTAAAAGGACAGTGTCAAAATTGACTTAAAAGAGATAATGTACTTAGACGAAACAAAAAATAGTGGAAGGCAATGGTATTCAAAACTTGTAGTATTTCACTGACTCCGTTTGAGCCAAATTAATTGTAACAAGTTTAGGTTTTAGAGAACTTTAGGTAAGTTTTACATGAAGTTATCTCAGCTCAAAGTCTCATTTCTGAAAAAAAATAATTTAACTTTATTTTAGTAATTATGCATTAATTAACAATAATACCTCTACAAGTAGTAGTTTTATTATTTCATTATACACAATATTGATATTTATATAATATTTCAATGAATTAGATTGACCTGTCTTTTCTTGTGTATTGTCCAAAGAAATAATCTTTTTAAATTTTTAGGTCAATTTAAGACCAAATTAAATATGTCAGATTCCAACCTGAATACTTCTCATCAAAGGCATATACTATGTTATAACTTGCTTTTTTTTTACCTATTTTTTTCTATTTTAACCTTACTCATTATTGGAAATCCATGTGAACTAAAGTTTGGTACCCAAGCAATGTTCTAATAAGTGTTCAAATTATTTCTCAATTTTTCTAAAGTAAAATATATTCTTTATTTGTAATAATTCCACAAACATGTTCAAATTCACTATTCAAGAATATATGGCATTTTTACTATAATTGTTTTATTAATTGATCACTTGTAGATTAAATTATAAAAATTACATCGATTTAAATTGATTGAAAGAGTTCTCCAAACAAATTATATTTTTTAATTATCTCTAAATACAATTATTTTCTCTAAATGGTTACATTGTGTCCCCTTACGATTTTATTTTTGTATTTTTGTAGGTTGCACTGCAAATGTTTGTGGAATGTTATAAAAAAAACATATTTATATGCATAGAGAGAAAAAGTATAAAAATGCATATTCTTGATCCCTGTCATGGCAGCTCTTGTTGTCCTTGATGGTAATATATTATTAAATGCATAGTTAGTTAAGTAGGGTTTTTGTCTCTTCACTTCATACTCATCTTCATTTCACAACTAGACAAACCAGCAACTTCATATCAATTCTCAAACACTCAATTTCCTCTCATTCTCAATGCATGTGATCGGATGCCCAATCTTCCAGATACCTCCACTACCATTTTTTTATCCCAAAACAAATCTCCCCCACAGATCACATTCTACCCATATTACCTCTTTGCCATTCAAATATTATAATAAAACATTTATTTAAGAATTACATTTTAATTAAAAATAAGATAAATTTATAGTATTAGAATGTAGGATAATAAGTTGAATTAAATTTAAAGGGTATTTTTTAATTATTTATTTAATATTTTAGTGGAAATATGTATGAATTAAAATAAAATAAAATAAGATGAATTGATGATGAGAAGTAAGAGTATATTGTGATGTAGGGACCCTTTAACTCAAAGTCACATGCAAAGCCATCCCCATAAATAAAAGGCCACTTTCCAAAGGCACACACACACACACACCTTACTTTGACTAAGGCAACCAGGCTTCTTGTTTTGTTCGCTTTCTTTGTTTTTGACGTAGCAAGTACTCACGGAAACACACCAATGTCTGCCTCCAGAAAGAAGCTTCTTCTGAACACCGTGTCCGTGAAACTAGGCTGCGGCACCTGCAGAGGGCCAAAGCTCTCTCGCATATTCCATCCAAAGCCTAAACCCAAGAACCTACCCACTTACCAAAACCACAAAAACCATTACAACCATTTCTCTTCTTCCTCTTCTTCAGCCCAATGGGCTGACACCGCCACCACCACCACCACCAACACCACATTCTCTCCCTACGTTAACTTTTCTGAGTCAGACTCATACTTGAAGGCTGCCAGAACAGTGGGGGGTCTGGGAAGAGCTGGGAAAGAAGGGGTGGCAGTGGAGAAAGACTCCGATGACCCTTATCTGGACTTCAGACATTCCATGCTGCAAATGATATTGGAGAACGAGATATACTCGAAGCAAGATCTCAGAGACCTTCTCAGTTGCTTCCTTCAGCTCAATTCACCGCACCATCATGGGGTCATAGTCAGGGCTTTCACTGAGATCTGGAATGGCGTCTTCTCTGCCAGGTCCAATTCACGCATCAGCCGTAAGCCACGTGAGTTCTAAAGCATTGCACGTGATGGGCTGTTAACCTTAACAAGTTGTATACTATGAAATAGTTGCGCTATGTGCTGTGTTCTACGTTCTAGGTTCAATGTTTATCGAGTCCAACTCAGCCACACTCTTTGTTCAGCAACTATGCCAATCACATTGTACTACAACATTTTGTAAAGAGGCTACTACTGCTATTTTTATCAGTAAAGAGTAGTATTCTGCATTATAATATAACCATATTATATCCGAGTTGGATTAATTTTTGTTCTTGTTATTGTTTACATACAAAGTTGGGTAGAATTTCAGCACACAACAAAAATGGATTGGATTTCCCTATTGTAGTAGAAAATAGAAATCACAACGAATACACTTGGTTGGTCCCTCCCCAGAGCTGGGTTTGGTGAAATGGCTCCCGAGTTTTGAGCAGGGATTATGGTGGTGAAATTGAAAGAGATATTGGGATTTGAAGCGTTGTAGTAATAATTAGAGTGGTCTAAGGGAAGAGAGACAGCAAGTTTAGTAGTTTTCGATGAGATGAGAATAGAAACTTTTGTGACTGACTCCTTTGCTTTTTCCAAGGCTTCTATTCAACTTTCTACTCTGTTTTCACTATTGGCGCGATACTCGTTACATTTTTTAAAAATAAAATATAAAATGTTTAGTTATTTTTATTTAAGGTAATGTTTATCTTATTGAATTGTCTTAACTTGTGTCTTTATTGTGAAGTGTGTTGTAATATTAATAAGATGACGATGAAGTAATGGTTGTCATTTATTTCTTTGACACAGGTCTCATTAATGTTGAGCATGCATTGAGATGGGCTTAGGCATTGATAACATGGTTGCAGGCTGTTTTAATTTGTATTTAAACCTTTCTATGGAGGTAGGCTCCTATGGGTGGTAAAAGTCAGCCTGCATTTAAACCTGCTAGAGAAAATATTTATTTTCTCCATTAATTAACCATTACATTTCATTAATTCACACTTTAAAGAACAATTCTTTCCATCTTCACAAAAACATGGCTTGCAGAAATTACTTATCAGAAACAACCCGTTTTCCCATAAAAGTCAATGCCTATTGTATTTTAAAATATCTAAGTTACCAATATTGTTTTTAGTTAATAAAGAATGTGATTATTTATAAACACATAAACGAGCCAATTGGATAAGAATTGATGAAATTTCTTGAACGGGAAAATTCTGAAAATGGGTTTTCTTGCTTCACAGATATAAAAAAGATAATAACATTTTTTAACAAAAAGTTGGGTTCTTTCCCTTGCTTGTTCTAAGTTGTCAAAGAGGGACATAGATGCAGATATTTTAGAAGCACTTTTCTCATAGTTCAATATAGAAATAATAACTTTTTTTTCAAGCTTAAAGGATATGTCAGTTGTTTTGTTTATAAAGGTGAATAACCTTTATTTTGTCTTTGTGTTATGATTCAATTATTTAATTATTAATTTTTTTTTTTTTTACTTAAACCTAGAATGAGTATACTATTTGTATATATTCAGACCATTTGTTTTGATTTCAATAACAAAAAAAGAGATATATTCATTCTCATATCTTTTACCTTCTTTTTACTCTTTTGTTCTCTTTTATTCATCTCTATTCTATTTCATAATACTAACAATACCTTTTACAATTAAATTGGTGATTAACATATACTAAAAAATTATTTACTGAAATTTCAACAATCAAAATAAACTTGTCACAAATTATAATTAAGAATACAAAATAATTATTAAGTTAATTTTAATCGTTAAATTCGTGATGGATTTGATTTTGATTGTTAAATTTATATAAATTAATGATTGATTTGATTTTGATTTTTAAATTTTTCTACAACGACCAATTTGGTTTCGTTGCTAAAATCATTTAATTTTAATCGTTAAATACAAATATATTAGATTAGTGATTCATTTTATTTCAATCTCATTATAAATTATCAACTGAATTATAATTATTTTATTATTATAATTACTTATTTTAATTTAAGTTTAAATGTTTTGACAAATCGAAAGCAAGTACCAGACCACACCTCAATCTGTGATAAAGGTTTGTAACTAAGTTAGCAAGATGTCCAACTCAGTCTTCAAATAATGGCTGTCATGATAAACTACATGTTTGTTGCTTTTTAAGGCAAATGTTTCCCTCGTGTTCAATCAAATTATGCTTATCTACTACCATATACATACTTTAAGCCTTTATCTGATTTGATGTTTAATATTAGTCCTAAAACTTCTGATATCATGTTATGAACTATTGGCAAAGCTCAAGAGTTGTTTGTGTCTAATTGATATTACTTTCTTGTACTGAGAATATGGTTAGATAAAGTTTTTTAAAAAAATATTAAAGAAGCTGTGGTGGATAAGTGACAATATCAAGGAGGAACTGAAAATAAGTACTCTTTCCATCATTTAATTGAGCATAGAAAGGTACGGAAGAAGAGTTTTGGAAAAGAGTCTTGTACACTGTTATGTTCTATCCATTGTTAGACAGAAAAAACAGAACAAAACTACTTTTTATATATAAAATAAAAACGACTTTATTTATCTCACATTACATCTTTATTATTTACAGTATTTAATTATTCTATAAACATTTGCTTTCACTCATAACTTTTTTTACATAATCAAACATTTATTTCTCTTTCAATTGACAATCAATTATAGTATTTGAGTTATTATTTGTTTTAAAACTTAAAATTTTGTCACGGTTTTATCATACAAAGACGTATTAGATGATTAAAGTGAAAAAATGTATATAAATTTGCATGAGAAACCTTCTTTATCCTATCAATAGTATCATGTTGATCTTTGATAAGGTGGAGAGATAGCATGATTTAGCAGACATATTGACAAAGTTAATGAGTTTATCTTCTTTCTGATAATGGGGAACACCTTCTAACTGGAACTTCAATTGTGTTATATCTTATCACAACAGTGAGAGCTGAAAAAAGTTTAAAAGAGACGTTGGTCTGCTATCTGCTGAATGAGTTGGCATTTGGATTTTGACAAAAAACAAAAAGAAAAGAAACTCATTCATTTATTCCTCAATCTTACAGTTTACCAAGAAACATATCAAATGTGAATTCATATACAATGCGTAGTTCTGGTATAAGATAGGATTTGAACTTTAATTTGTTAATTATATTTTCTTGGTTTTATGTACATTTTAATTGGTGACAGGGCTAGGAGCAAAGATTGCTACTTAGTACTAGGCAGGGTGGCATCAGTGTGAAGCTATTATTACACTTCGTTTGCTGACAAAAGTATTACTAACATTTACCATCAGCTATCGACAACAATTCAATTCCGGGTCAACATCATCATTTAAGATGTTTTTGTTTTCGTTTGTTTTTTCGAGTAAAAATTCTTCTTTAAGAAAGAGACCAAGAAAAATAAATTACATATGTTTCATACACACTCTTTCTCTCTTGAAGAAAGAGAGCAAGAAAAAAAAAAAAAACTATGTTAAGAGTGGAAAGTAACATAAGGGTGAGAACAACATAAAATTTGAAGGTATACGATTAAAATGAAGTGCTACTAATTTTTTAGAGGGACTCGTGGCATAACAATCTGCTGGTGACAGTGAAATTTACAGAGAAGAAATTTCTACCATTTTAGAACTTCTAAAAAGCATGGACCGTTCTATCTGAATAATAATATTATTGTGTTAGTTGTAGAAAGAAAGTTATTAGTTACGGTCACTCCATTTTTCAACTTTTTTGCTTGCCTCTCTCTTTTTTCTGCTATTTTATATAATATATAATAACATAGAGGCAAAGGGCAGCTACATGAATCTCACTCACATTTCATGGTTACTTTTGTGACTCTCCGAGGTAAAAAAAAGTTTGTAAATACAAAAAAAAAGTCTTATGCTTAAGCAAGATAAGCTCATTAATGTGTAACTTTTAATTTATAACAAACTAAGAAAGGAATATTGAGTTATACAAATTTAAAATAAACTCCACTTTGATAAAGAATAATTTGGCAAAGAGACAATAATGATTATGATGATTCATCATGTAAAAAAAATCTTAAATATAACAAATTTAAAATAAACAGTATCGAAAAGTAGATAAGGTGAGAATTATTTGAATAGATGTTGGTTCGTAAAGTTGGTTTATTATTAGCTTTAAATACTAGCTCCCTATATAAATTTAATTAATTTAATTATGTCAGATTTCTCTGCTTATGTTGAGGTTGTATTTCATGGACCAAAAGAAGTTATGTTTTGCAATGAATTGTGTGTTTGATGATTTTTCCATGAAATACTTTGAATTAATAAATCGATGTTATCGTAAAAATCACTCCTTGGCTCAATTTGCAAATATATGATTTATTTATTAAACCACCAGGCAAATGATGTAAAATTTACAGTATGACATTTTAAATATAATAAGGTTGTATGTAATTTAAAAATAATAGGAATAAATTATGTTAAATATTATATTTATAATATATCATTTTTACATTACAAGAAAATTATTTAATAATTCTTTTTTTATCTTTAAAATTAATTATTATTAAATAAATTCTTTTAAGTGTAAGTTGAGTTAAAATTATCATAAATGGTTTCAAAAGTACAATAAACATGCAATTTAATGTGGGAATTTATGAATTAGTTATATAGCATAGATGTACCATAAATAAATATGCATATAATTTACTTTTAAATATTAAGATGCAATAACAAGATATCATTTATAATATATAAAAGTAGTGTTCACTCTAATATATAAAAAAAAAAGTAATCCAATGAGAACCAAAGTTTCCCTTTTTAAGAGGAGTGAAAGTTAACTCATCTTAAAAATCATGACATTCTTAAAGAAAAGTGGTCAATATATATATGATGTGTGCGTATATTGCTTAGTCAAGATCACACTATTACTTGTATTATATACATTGTTTCTTCAAATTTTTATATTAGTTGTTTCAATTTCAATATGTGATAGGTTTTAGATCAGTTGGTTGAGTTTGTAACAAAAACCCTTTTTGGTAAGTATGCAAGTGAAAGGAATTTGTAGAGTTAATTTAGAAATTGGTCCTTGGTTTATTTATTTATAATGCAACAAAGAACTTCTTGTTGGAGATACATTTCAAGAAATGTGAACTCTATTCTTATAATTCTCATTATACGAATTGGCATCATTGCCAATCTCAAGAAAGACAAGTAGAAATCTTGACAACTCAACTAATATTACTAATGGTATAATTATCTAATAAACTTTACTATGTTTTTTTTTATGATTTTGACGTTATCTACCATTTTTTTTTTTATTTTTAAAAAATTGTTTGGTAGTTTGTAAAGTTTGTTGTATGTTTGTAGGTCACGTGTTTGAACAAGTTGACTTAGTCACTTTTTGTATAAGAATTGAAATACTAATGAAGTGTATGCAGAAGGATTGTGATACTCCTGAAATGTATTATTTTATTTTATTTATTCTTTACAGATAAAAAAAAAACTCTCTTTGTTATGATCTAATACTCTTCTTTGCAATGTATTTTAAATAAAATTTAAACACAACTATCACTGCAAGAAAATCATTGATTAGAAACCAATTTTAGAGGCAAAAAATAATTAGTTGTAGTGACCAAATTAGAGTCAATTTTGGAGACTAAACAATTTTGTGGTTTCTAAATTAGTTTCTATTATTGTTAAATGGTTTCTAAATTGATATCTAATTAATTATCAAGGTTTTTGCTACCAAATTTAGAATCTAAATAATTGGTAGTTAAAATCTTAGTAGCTAATTAAATACCAATTTAAAATTTTATTTTTTTTAATTTCTAAAGTAGTATCTAATTTGGTCACTATAGCAACTAATTATTTTTTATCTATAAAATTAGTTTCTATTTAATGATGTTAATGTTTAATTTATGTAGTGATTTTTTTATTACTAGATTGAGTTGGGATCATCTTAGATATTAATCAACTAAAATTGTTACCTCCTTGTCAGCCCCTTAATAGTAATTAATTATTTGGTTTTATGTTTTTGTTATCTTAATATATATATATATATATATATATATATATATATATATATATATATATATATAT
>Ga0123342_1010225_pt1 | contig 10843 bp, 9 predicted proteins | sample Turbeawhitnodule_FD_89960 | JGI IMG/M metagenome (GOLD analysis project Ga0123342, IMG submission 89960) | Root nodule microbial communities of legume samples collected from Mexico - Turtle bean Mexico white nodule | ecosystem: Host-associated > Plants > Roots > Nodule | place: Mexico: Nepantla... | reverse complement strand
GAACTCCATTGTACTTAGTGAGAAAGAAGGGGATATTTAGTACAGAAAATAGGAAGCTATTATACTTTACACAGGTTCTATATTATAATATTTTATACATGTGTTGTTACATAATTCTCCTAAATAAAATGATCAAACTTCAGTTGTATTGAGACAGGTATATGGTTCTTTGTTTACAAAAACAAGCAGCATAATCACCAAAAGTCAATAGAACTTTTGCTAATTAAATTTATTGTATCGTATTATTCTATCTTATTTGTTTCATAACTATTAACTTCAGCAGTGCATTTCTTTAAACTACTGAGACAAAAACCTATGACAGGTACAAAATCATTCTTATTCATTTTCAATATTTACATAATTCTATTAATTGTCCATTCTTTTATTGAAATTTCTCTTTTATTTATTATTTTTTGCAATGATGCAATTAACATAAGATGCGAAATGATATGTGTTGACATTAAATACAATATTGATCAACCCTCATATTATAGCACCTAAAGAAAAGCAACTATGTAGTCCATTTTGTATTATTTTTAGTATGTTTTGTTCTTTTACTGAGTATATTTTCTGTTATAAAGCTTTGAATTTAACAATAAATCTTACTTCTTTTGTTATGGAATATATTTTACATTTCCCATGAAATTGTTGACAAATTGTTGTCTGAATTGAGCCTTAAATAGACTTCGCCACAAGTAATGAAGTTCATATTTATTCTATAACAGTATTTCCTATAATTAATGAGATATTGTGTTATGTTACAATTTACTATGTCAAAAGTCTTTATTTAATAATATGAAAACAGAATACAATGAGTTACAATATTATGCATACATGTAGGTGTATACATTTAAGTTCTGGTTTGCTGTTTTTGGAACAATGTGTTTACCATTCTATGTGGTTAACATCTATAAGATAGCTACATGAATATATGACTTATAAAATTATGAATATATGACTACCTCATGGATATTGTATCTAAAAGATTTTGTATGCTTTATATTTTGTAGCTACAAAACACCCCTTGCCAATTTGATGAACAAGAAAATGCTCAAGCTACAAAATACCCATTGCCAATTTGATCAAGAAAAAGCTGAAGCACAGTGTTTCACAACAAAACTTTACCATTTATGGATCAAGCCTGCCTTGCCTTTTAAATTTGAGAAAAGATCTATCTAAATATATTTATACATTGCTATGACAATAAATATAATACACAATGTTATTTATAATTTGGTTCATAAATTTTTATTTTTGTTTTTTTATGTATTCTTAATTTTTTACTAATAATTGAATAATTGATCTATTTTAATTTTCTTAATTCTTTATTAATAATTTAATAATTGATGTAATTTTGATTTATAATTTTAATTGACTCTACAATAATTTTTAATTTTGATATATAGATTTATTATTATAATATTATTATTTAAATAATAAATATTAAAAATATTCCCGTGCGTTGCACAGGTCAACATACTAGTATTATAAAAACATGATTTTTCACCTCATTTCAAGTTTAAAAATCAGAACCATGATCAGAGTCATACTAATGCAGTTTCTTAGAGAAATACAATTTTTAATAATAATGAGTATAATCATGAAGGTTCAAAGTCAGAAGTGTTGTCTCAATAAATTGGTTTTACTCATGAACAATATCAAACATTGTTAGCTCTTTTACTATAGGCCAAATCCAGTGGCAATGTTTCTAGTCAAGTCTCTAGTAAAGTTTTAACAAAATTGATTGATAAACTATCTTGTGTTTTTACCTTAACTCTAATGGTTGTCACATTCAGGACAAAAACTCTTTGAAAATGATTGGTTATTCTAAGATGCAAGATAAACTTTATATACTCAGGATCCCATCTTACCAAGAACTTCAAATCAAACCTATCAAACCTACACACACCATCAATACTGTTTATGTCAGTGTTAGCGATCTAGAAACCCTTTGACATTTTCGATTAGGTCATATTTCAAATAAATGTATTGATGTTATCAAGAATAAATTTCCTTTTGTTAAATATAACAAATCTTTTGTTTTTGATGTTTGCCATTTTGCAAAGAAAAAAAAGACTTTCATTTCCTATTAGTACATCTAAATCAAAAAATGTTTTGATTTGATTCATGTAGATATTTGGGGACCATACTCAATACCATCAATTCATGGTCATAAATATTTCTTAATCATAGTTGATGACTATTCAAGGTATACATGGATTTTTCCTTTAAAACAAAAATTTGAAGTTGTCAAGGGATATACACAAACAAAAGACATTGACTACCTTGATACTTTCTCTCCATTGGCAAAGATGATCACCATAAGGTTGCTTCTTTCTCTAGCTTCTATCTATAATTGGGAGTTGAGACAATTAGACATAAACAATGTCTTTTCACATGGAGACTTGAAAGAAGATGTATACATGGTTGTTCCTCCTGGATTGACTTCTATTCCACCAGGAAAGGTTTGTAAACTAAAAAAAGGCTTTATATGATCTTAAACAAGCCAACAGAGAGTGGTTTGCCAAACTGTCATCCTTTTTGCTTTCTATGGGATATACTCAATCTATGAATGATCATTCATTGTTCATTAATTCTTCCGAAGGATCTTTTACAACATTATTAGTGTATGTGGATGATATAATATTGGCAGAATATGATAAAGAAGATATCGTTCAAATTAAACAAGCCTTGAATCAGACATTCAAGATTAAGGATCTTGGGGATTTAAGATATTTTCTTGGTCTAGAAGTAGCAAAAAGTAAGAAAGGAATAATGGTGAATCAAAAGAAATATGCATTGGAATTGTTAATAGATGTAGATCTTTTAGCCTACAAACCTGCACTCACTCCTATTGATAATCATGAAAAATTCTCTTCTACTGGAAGTGTTCCTTTCACATATATTCATGCCTACAGAAGATTGATTGGAAGACTTATGCATCTCACTAATACCCGACCTGATATAACATTTTATGTGCAACAACTTTCTCAATTTCTTGTTAAGCCTACAATTGTTCACTATACTGCAGAGATTAGAATTCTCATATATATTAAAGGAGCTCCAAGTCTTGGTTTATTTTTCTCTTCCAACACATCAGCTCATCTCAAAGCCTTTTGTGGTAGTGATTGGGGCACCTATAGTGATTCAAGATAATCAGTGACTATTTCTAGTGTATCATGGGAATTCTCTCATATCCTGAAAATCAAAGAAGAAAGGAACAATATCAAAGAGTTCTTGTGAAGCTTAATACAGGGCAATGGCCACTGTTACATGTGAGATTCAATAGCTAACTTATCTTCTTCAAGATTTCAAAGATCCTTTTGAGCAACCATCTCTTTTATATTGTGACAATGACTCAACAAGATACATTGCAGCAAATCTAGTATTTCACGGACGTACGAAACATATAGAAATAGATTGTCAAGTTGTTAGGGAAAAATTAAAGAAAGGTCTTATTCATTTGCTTCCCATTTCCACCACCGAGCAATTGGCTGACATTTATACAAAACTTTAAGTCCTCAATCTTTTAAGAGTATTTGTTCCAAGCTGGGTCTCATCAATATTTGCTCCCCAGCTTGTGGTTTGTGGGATAGTATTAAAGATAAAGGATGCTAATATTAATTTTGTCTTTTCTAATTCTTAGTTGTTTATCTTTATAGAGGTGAATAACATTTATTTTGTCTTCGGTTATGATTCTAGTATTTATTGATTGATTTTTTTTTCTAGCTAGAGCTAGAATGAGTGTACTACTTGTACATATTTAAACTATTTGTTTTTATTTCAATGCAAAAGAGATATTCATTTCTCATATCTTTTGCATTTCTTTTACTCTTTTGTTCATGGTTCTATTTTATAATAAATTAATATATAACTAACTTGCATATTATCACAAGAGATAAAATATCTCTTTATCTTCAGAATAATATGACAGCAAATTTAAACCGTAATAATTATATTTTTCATCGTCAGAATAATATGATAACAGCTAAAATATCTTTTTATCTTTTATCTTAGTTACCTTTTCTGGATCGGCCCCTACCTAGACCGAGGTGCCAAACATTTACAACTATCAATAAATTTAGATATTACAAAAAAAAAAAAATTCATTTGGTTTATAAATATATAAATACAATATTTGTATCTATTCTCATGTAACCATAAAGGATACTCATTTAATAGTTATTAGGAATTTTACCTACAAATATTCTCACGTCAATATTTGTTTGTCTACCCTTGAGGCAAGTTCTAAAGAACTTGAGTCTGAAGTTTTTTATTTGAAAAGATAAAATTCATCAAGATGTGTGTACCTCTCTTTTTTGTCATCACGTATTAAATTGGAATAAATTTCTTAATATTAAACAAGATGTAATTGGGTAGTAAAATAATATTGTAATTATTCCTGAGAAAATTTTTAAAAAGTAAATTTATTCATGTTTATTTATAACTTAAAAAGAAACAATAAAAAATATATTCCATTAATTCAAACATTGCCTTACTCAAAACATAATTCCATTTTTATTTTCATGCGCAATAGTCGACAAGGGTTCTGCCTTCTCTTTCTTCTTATGGACTTAAGTTAGGCCCAACCCAAGTACACGTCGTCGTTTCAACTTTTCCGTCACAGTTTTTACTCCACTCTTCAACGGAAAGGGAACAATATCAATCGAATAGAAATGCTATCGTTTCACTCATGTGGATGTTGCCGCGTTTCAACATCCACAGCGTTCCATTCCCAATTCCGAACCTCACCTTCTTCACTCTTTCTCTATGCTACGAGCTATAAATTTCGTTCTACCATAGCGAGCGCGTGCTCTGGTTTCACCGGCGACTCAGACTCCGATGGAGAGAGAAAATTGAACTTCTCCGGTTTGCGGTTGGAGGAGGCTGTGGATAGCAGAATAGGATCTGCAAAACTGAGACTCGACAGTTGGATCTCTTCCCGCATTAACGGCATTAGTAGAGCACGCGTTCAATCAAGTATCAAATCGGGACTCGTTCATGTAAACGGTCGTGTCGTTGATAAGGTAATCTCAGAGCCGCGTTCATGGAATAGATTCTGAACCTGTTGTTACGTTCGTTTTGTGCAGCACTAGGAAAAACTGCAGTTACCTGTAGATTACCAACTCGGTTTGTGTGTGCGAGTGTTAATTTGAATTTGACAATTTGTGCACTGATAATGTATATATTTTCAGTTGTGGAAGATATCCTGTTTATGCGTGGTTTATACATGAATACAAAATGTGCAGTGTCTAACTTTTAGAAAATATTCCATTTCCCAGTTTTTGGATACTGGAGGCGCTTTGTTTCGGTAATGATAGCCTAGTTGAAATTGAAACTTAAATATGTAATGCCGGTTTTCTTTGCTGCGATCAGAGGGTTAAAGGAATCACCATTACTCATGACTCTTACGTTGGGATGAGTAGAGCTTGGACTAGGTACTATACTGCAATCCCCTCTTTAGGAGAAAGAGCCGTCCGTGAAAACCATACCTGCGCAAGTAGAAACTTTAGTGTCCATCCTTGTACCTATGTGCACTTGTATACCTATATTCACACTCATTATCAGACTGTTGTAAGTTAAATGAAATATGTTTTCCTTTTAATGTACTCTATTTTTGACAAACTAATAAAATAGAATGACTATTTTAATAATAAAATTAACTAAAACGTACTATTAACTCAATTTAACGTCATGCTGGATTGAAGCATGACTGACTACTCCTGAAACTAGATGAAGACGAGGCCATAAGAACATTGAGCAACATAATTACGGGAATATGATTTAGTGTTTTGAAATGAGAAGTGTACAATCTCTTAGAAATGTGATCAGTTATCAACTTATTTGTATTATTGTGTAAGCATATAATTTTTTTAATTTTATACTAATAAACTATTATTAAATAATAAATCTGGGTATTTAAGTGCTTAGAAATCCTTTTCCTCAAAATTTTGTAGGAAATACTCATTGCATACCCAGAGCCAAATCCATTTTGCGGATTTCCATCATGAATATGTTATTCGGTTATCCTTGTTGTTCTTCAGTGGTATTCACCGAAGTCCCATATGTGAGACTTTTGGTGAACGGAGCATATATTCTTTTGTGGGGTATTTACCAAAGTTACACATTAAGTAATATGAAAAAGGGAAAAGTGGGAAATTATTATAAAAATAAAGAATAGATTTGAGTGTTGTCAGCACAACTCAATAAGTCTCTTGGATGTATATGAGATTTCAATAGTTATATGTCATGAGAGGGTTTGCAGTTTATCCCGGCAAAAATTGCAGGTTAAAGTACTAATACTTTTATTGAGTATTGGTAGATGTAGAACTTGAGGTGCTGAACTAAGTTAAATTTATTATGTTTTGTGTTTTTATTTGTGGTTGTGCTTCCACAAAGAGATTATTTCCCACTGTGTGATTCCCCAACAGTGCATCAAAACTCAGGTTCTAGTTAATGGAGAAAGAGGAGCAGTTTGGCATGAGTAGAGTCAACATGTTGCCCATTGGAGAGATCTCCTTTGGAGAGAGATTCCACCTTAAGAGAAGATTTGCAATTTTATCCTTATAAAATTTTCATGAGAAGGTGATATTTTATCCTTGTAAAAGTTGCATGAGAGAGTTTGCAATTTTACCCTGACAAAAATTGCATGTCAAGTATTCATGGATGTAGGACTTGAGGTGTCAAACCATGTTAAATTTATTGTGTGGTAAGTGGTTGTATTTGTGTTCTTATTTGTGGATGTGCTTATGCTAGAAGAGATTATTTCTCATTGCGTGATTCTGAACAATCCTCTGAATCCAAAAATTTTTACCATCTTCATTAAGCTGTTGGATAAAATATTCAGAGTCTAATGACAGCTTTTTCCGAATATGCGGACAAAAGGATTTATATGTTTGATATGACAATCAAAATGAAAAAGGGATGTATTGATTCCAATAAGAGTCTCAAACATATGCCCTTGACTATATTTTTGACACTTGTATTTGTTTGGTACTTTCAGAAATCAAAGCATCAACCAGAGCAATATGCTTTGGTGAGTTGCGGGGATTACAATTCTTGATTAACCATAATTTTTTTTTTTCATTAGAAATAACTGGATTCCTTTATTATCCCTTCGTAGCTTTAATCATTGTCCAGTCTTCCACTTTTAATTGTTTTGAGCTTCACAGAGGAGTGACATATTTTAATTGATGATGTTTGAGCAGGCTTCTTTCAACGTCAAAGCTGGGGATCAGATCAAATGCACAATCGCAGAGTTGCAGAAGTTGAGGGCTGTGCCAGAAAATATACCCTTGGATATAGTTTATGAAGATGAGCATGTTCTAGTCATAAATAAACCTGCACACATGGTAATTCCGAACCTAACTTGTAAATTTTAGTTATCTATCTTTTTAACTCCAATTTCTAGTTATCTAAGGAATATTGACAACGCATTATTATTATCAGCTAATACTGAAATTGCCAAATTCATTATTTGGTATACTACCTAGGTTGTGCATCCAGCTCCTGGAAATACGTCGGGGACGCTTGTCAATGGCATTCTTCACCATTGCAATCTTCCAAATGTTGAATTTTCTAAAGAGGAAGGTCTTTCAGATACAGAAGATTGTGATGATGAGGTCAATAGCTATGGCTCCCTGGCCAGTTCTTGTGAAGGGTCACATTCTAGACCGTCTATGTCATCAATTCGCCCAGGGATTGTACACAGATTGGACAAAGGCACAAGTGGATTACTCGTTGTGGCAAAGGTTTCTTGGACTTTCTCAAAACCTTGCATCAGCACCCAATTTTAGTAAATTGTTTATTCTTTGGAAGATTGACATTGGTTTTGTTCTTGCTATTCGTATGCTTTGATATCAGGATGAGCATTCTCATATGAAATTATCAGAGCAATTTAAGCAACGTACCATCAAGAGGGTTTATGTTAGTCTTACTGCGGGGGTACCCAGGCCAATTTCTGGGCGCGTTGATGTTCCAGTTGGCCGTGATCTTAATAACCGGTTACGTATGACTGCTGTAGCTGGACCAGTTAATTCTAGAAAGGCCCGTCATGCTGCTAGTAGGTGATTTATGGTCCTTTTACACTTCATTTTTATTTGGTTATTTGCCAAGTAATGTGAACTATATTAGTTGCTTCCGATCATATTTGACTATTGTGAAATTGGAAACATATCAATTAAAATATTTACATAAAATACTTCACATATTTACATGACATAAACTTCAATTTTTTATTATTCAATCCACGCGAGCTTGCCAATTAGTTTAACTTATGTGACTGGCAATTGTCATCTAAAATATATTTGATCCATGGGGTTTTCCATTAAAATTCGATCAAAACTAAAATAATTGAATACTTCACTTTGTGTGCTTTATTAAGTGGCAGGATGCCCATGAGGGCAGGTATATTTGAGGTTTTATAGTAAGTGCTACGCCAGGAGCACGTTTTCATCTAAAAGTTTATTAATTACCATATGTCAGGTACAAAGTAATTGAGATACTTGCTGGGGGAAGTTGCTCATTGGTTGAGTGGAAGTTGGAAACTGGACGAACTCATCAGGTACATAATGACGCATAACTTCGGAGAAATGATGCGTGGGTAAATTACATTTTTTTTTCCTGATGAGCTCGTATATTAAACACTAGTTTACCTAGTTTGAACCTATATGTTTGCCCAAACAACTTTCAGTCAACTTTTATAGTTAATCATCTTAAGATGTTGAGACTCTACATGCTATCATCTAAAACACATGAATCTTCCCCATGGGAATTTGTCTTTTAAACTGGGGAAAACAAAAAAGGAGTTTGTTTTGTGAGTAAACTGGACTGAAGATATTTAAGATTCTAATATTAGTTTATACAGTAATTGTTGATTTGGTTTTGGATGGCCATATGTCTGTTTCCCATAGTCTTAATGGAAGGTTTGCAGAATTCCTTGTGAAGTGGCAGTTTGGGAGATCTGAGAGCTGTCACCACTGGGTCTTTCACATGTTTGCAGATTTTTCTGGTGTAACTTTAAGTAGAGCTTATCTGTCCTTTCTTTCTATTACAAAAATATTTCCGTTAGGAAATTAACTTCGGAGAGCTAAATTGGAGTTGAAAAAAAGCAATTCACTTCAATTAGAGTTTAAGGTGAATTTTACTTTTAACTGGATCTGGGAAAAAGTATCAAACATGTTGCCAAAGAATTCATTGAAAACTGGAAGATGTTTGAATGTTCCAATTGAAATCCAAAGACGCCCCTTACACAATTTTAAATGAATGATAGATACCAATATTTTTTTAGAAAAATATCTCATCGCATTTAACTTTTTGAAGAATATCATTCCACTAGAACTTGCTAATAATTTACATCCTAAAAACAATCCATATTTACTTTTGTAGATCCGTGCTCATGCTAAGTATTTGGGAGTACCTTTACTCGGCGATGAGGTGTATGGAGGGACAAAAAGCATGGTCTTGTCGTTGCTAAGGCCCCGAAGTCCCATCAGTTTGCATGGCAAAATTGTACAAATGGTTTCTAGTCTAGATAGGCCTTGCCTTCATGCTTTGACACTCGGGTGAGAAAATAAAAGCCTATTATTGACTTGTTAAACCTTGCTTCTTATCTCTTTTCATTACAAACTTCTTCAGGTTTTGCCGTTATTCCTCTGTTTTTGTAGGTTTCAGCATCCCCATACAGGGGAGCAGGTGCACTTTTCATGTGAACCCCCTGTAGACTTCGATGAGATTTTGAGCCAGCTTCGTAGAATTGGTAGTGAGAGCGTTTCTTTCTCAAAGCCTTCAAATTTATGACGAGGGTTCTGCATTCATATTTTGTAAGCAGCTTCTACTTGTCAAATTACTTCGCTATACTTTTTTTCATATCTGTAGACTATTATTAGATAAAAGTCTACTTCTGTGCATCATTCTGCTTTTACATAATACTAGTAGTTCTTTTATAATTCTTCGCTCTTTATTTTTTATTTCAATTTTCATTTTTTTTATGATGTTCAGAAATAAGAGAGACTGAACAACAACAACAAAGTCAAATTATCTATTTAAACGAACTACGCCACAAGTACTTACAGAGTTCACGCATAAATTAATTCGTATAAACTTTCTCATATAGTTTTTTTTCTTCTAAATTTTAACTTATAGAATAAATCATCTCTTTTTTTTCTATTTTTGAAGTCCTTGTGAAATAACATAAGTCATATTTCTTTTTCTTTCTTTTTTTCCTATTTTTGAAGTCCTTGTGAAAAAACATAAGTCATATTTCGCTAGGCGTACATGAATCAAGCATTGACATTGTTGAAAACCAAATATTATTTAGTTAGAGATCTCCTTTGGCAATATCCTCCAATGTCCTTTTTGGATCCTCTCCACCTTTTCACATGACAAACAATCATGCAACCTACTCTCTTTTATTGGAGTCTATTTAGGCCTTCTTTGTAATGTGAAAATCACCTTGACTGATTTTGTCATCTTTTACTGGAGCAGTGCTATGCTAACCTTTTCTTGTATATAATCATTTTGTATTATTATTATTTAGTAAAGCATAAAACAATTTAAATCCAAAAGTGAACTCAAAAATAGTTATAAAAAACATTTTTCTTAATAACATAAATAAGACAAATTGGGAAACTACATACATTTTTTTTTCTAAAGATGACTACAAATGCTTCTAAAATTGACATGACTGCACACTATCAAATTTGTTTAAAATCATTCTTCAAAAATTCTATCCATTTTTTTAAAGTTTTTTAAATTGTATTATTCAGTAAAATTTAAAGATGAACACATTGTTCTTGTATGTGTTTTCTTAAATAGTTATAAAAAATATTTTTCTTAATAACAT
>Ga0123342_1010223_pt1 | contig 10845 bp, 7 predicted proteins | sample Turbeawhitnodule_FD_89960 | JGI IMG/M metagenome (GOLD analysis project Ga0123342, IMG submission 89960) | Root nodule microbial communities of legume samples collected from Mexico - Turtle bean Mexico white nodule | ecosystem: Host-associated > Plants > Roots > Nodule | place: Mexico: Nepantla... | reverse complement strand
TTTTATATTAATATATATTAAAATAAAAATATTAATTTAATAATATGATGTAATAATAATAATGATAATAATAATTAATATTAAGAAAATAATATTTATGATAATAATAATAATATTAAAAATAATTATGATAATAATTATAATAATAACACTAATAAATTTTTTATTATTAATAAGAATTTATAATAATAGTAATATTAATATTCATATTTTATATCAGTACAAACTAAAATGAACATATTAACAATGAAGATAATAATAATAATAATATATTATTATTATTATTATTATTTTGTATTAATATATTAAAATAAAATATGAATTAAAGAATATAATTAATATTATTATTATCATTAATATTATTAATAACATTATTATTATTATTATTATTATTAATATTTTTTTTTATAAAATCTTCTATATTAGGCATTTCTATGCAACTTGACATCTTAACTAAACTAACACCTAAGTAACAAAAATCAATCATTTGTCATTATATGAAAAAATTATTATTATAAAAAATAAAAAAAAATAGATAAAATAGACCAAAACTTATATATTAATAAAAACGATACATAATTATCTATGCATATATTAATAATAGTAGTAATAATAGTAGTAATAATAATATTATTATTATTATATTATATAATAAGAATAACAAAAATAATAAGATGAATTTTGGTGTAGTGATGGATTGTATATCTAGTCATGGACTTTGGTATGATTTCCTGCAACATAAATGTTTTGATAAATAATAAATAAATAATAATAATATTAATGGTACTTGGCACTACAGACCATTTTGTTTGCTGTCGATCAAATTAAATTTTCTTTCAGTGATACAATCTTAAAATTTCTTTTTTTATAAGTATTTATTTAAATGGTTTCTAGAAAAAATTATATTCTTTCCAGTTGAGAACGTAAGTATATTAAATTTTATTTTCCTCTTCTATATTTATATAAATTTATAAACTAATTTTTAATATTCGTTATTTACTTATTATTAGCATCAAATACTTCAATATTTTAACAAGAATATTTTCCTATAATCCAACAAATTACTTTTTTTTATCAGCACCAACAAATTACTATGTCATATGATTTTCGAAGTCATTATCTTTGTTTTGAATTTTTTATTTATTTGATAAATTCACTAGATTACTGTGATTTTAGCAATGAATAGAAATATTTATTAGATTATATAAAAAAGAAAGCATCTCAAACAGTTTAAAAAAGAAACCTGTATCAGTTATATTGGATCGAAAACAAATTACAAAAAGTGAATACAGAATCGAATGAAACATTACACGGAAATGCTCTTTGCAATGTGCAGACAAATAGCATGGTGGAACATGATCTGTCTGAAGGAACATGATTTGTCTGAAGGAACATGATTTGTTTGCAGATAATTTAAACTTCATTCAGTGATAAATCCAATATAGAGAATCGTTGGTATAGATAGAATTGGAGTTTTACTTGCATGGTTATTTAGTACATATCTATATTACAAATACTACTGAAATGAAATTTGAATCCAATCTGCATAGATCCATCAGGTTTTGACAAAGGCCTTATAATGATAGCTACGAGAAGAAAGTATGAAGCATAACATGTTTAACAAGCAAAATGCTCCAATGACGAAATAGAAGTACTCCAATCTGCCCTTATTAATGTCACCATCAAGCCAATCTGGTTGGCCTTGCTTGCCAGTGAAAGAATGCACAATGTTTACTATGAAGCTGCTCACGTTACTAGCAGCTGAAAGATTGAGGCATAGCAAGGAATTGGCAACACTTCTCAACCCCTCAGGTGACTCATTGTTGAAAAACTCAATGTGGCCAACTGTTGCAAACACATGACAACATCCTAAAAGAATGAACTGGGGAGCCAGCCACAGCACTGATATGGGTGCAACCCCATCAGATGCACCAGATGAAATTGCCAATTCCCTTCTCTTGATCTCCACCAACCCTGAAACCACCATTGATAGAAAACCAAAAGCATGTCCAAATCCAATCCTTTGAAGGGTTGTGAGTCCCCCTTCTTGCTTTGTTACTTTCTCTAGTGCAGGAACAACAATTCGATCATAGAATGGGAGCACTATGCCTATTGCCACCAGCATTATCACATTTACTGAGCCAGGATGAATCTCAAAGTTATGTCCCAAGTGCCTATCCATTTTCATGGCCTGTGATACTCCAAATATTGCTTGCTGTCCTAAGGGAATGTTCACTATGATGCTGGTTACGAATATCGGCATGATTTTAAACAAGCATTTGAGCTCTTCCACTCGTTGGATGCTACTAAGTCTCCAAGGGTTTTTGTTCGATCCATCATCTTCCAATTCATTCTCCAGAACTAAAGCAGCTTTGTTTAAGTGTCTAAGAAACAAAAACAAATCAGTAACACAACAAATATTGGTCAGTATTTGAATTTACTTGATTCAATCATTCATATTGTAGGAAAGCAAGTTATTGACATTAGCAACTATTACTCAATTTGATCCTCTGACATCCAGGATTAAATTATGGTTGTGAAATTCAAGAACTTAATAAATAAGCTAATTTGCTCGGGGATACTAATTTAAAAACCAAATTAAGAAGCAGATTATAATTTCAGGGACTAAATTAACATTTAATCTAAGATATTATTTACCCAAACTCCTTTGTAAGAAGCATCTTTCTTTCTGAATCATGTTGGAGTGGTGGATCATAAAATGCTCCTTGTGTGTCCTCGGCAGCAGGCAAATGAGAATGGCGCTTGCGTTGTGCTGCAACTACCACTTGAGCTATGCTAGAAAAGTTGCTTCCCGCAGGCTGAACATAGGCATAAACTTTGGAACCAGCAAAGAAAAAACAAATGGAAACAATCATATAAACCGTGGGCAATGCAAAACCAAGGGTCCAACTAACAGAATCCTGGATATAAACCAATAGAGTTTGGTTGGTCAACATGACCAGTGTTTGTGTGGCGAAGTACAGACTGTAGAATCTGTTACTTTCATTCCTTCCTTCAGCAGTGGTCAAATCAAATTGTTCAACGGCAAAGGGAACACTGCAAGGCCTTATTCCACCAGAACCAATAGATAACCAGAACAGACCAAAAACTAAGACACCCATTTGGAAATTTGATATGCCTGAGCACACACCACCTCGCAGCTGCTCAATGGAGCATGGTGCAGGATGAAATTGTGGCACCCAAGAAGTTAGCATCACAATAATCATGCCCTAGTCAATTAGAAACAAAGGTTATAATCCAAATTGTTAAACATTCACCATTGCTTTTATTGCAATTGTATATCAAGAAAAACATAAGATATAAATTATAATCAATCTACAGGAAAGTAAAAGATACCGCAAGGCTAGCAAAGGATGCAAGGGCAATTGTTCGAAACTTTCCAAAGTAGGCATCAGCAAAAAAGGCTCCAATCAGAGGAGTAATGTTGGAGACAGCAAGCCAAGTGTTCAAAATGTTTGCTGAAAGAACCTGATCCATGTTATACACTTTCATCAAATACACCACAAAATTCGCCTGCATTCCAGATGTTGCTAGCCTCTCAATTGTGTCATTTCCTGCACATTTCATTTCAATTATAGCCCAAACCACAATTGAATTGTCAAGTATGAACATAAAATGCTTGCTAAAATATTATCTTGGTCTCTTATTTTCTGTTTTTTTATCCTTTCAGTTTGGTCTCTTTGAATTCAGAATGTTCATTTTGGTCCCTTAGTAAAACGTGACAAACTAGGAAATATGTCAGAACATACCAGTTTTTGTCTCATACAATTTAACATTAACACTGATGCAAGAATCAATCAGTGTATGTAGAAACTCATTATTTAGAAGATGAACTTCAAATAAAAAAAAATGAGAGACAAGGCTATTTCAGCCTAAAAAAGGTATAACAAAGTTTTGAGAGACAGACCCAGAACGTAAGGCATGGCTTTCCATCCAGGCTTCTTAAAGTGTGTGTTTGGCTCTGATTGAGCAATGCTTTCTTCATCTAGCAACTTATGTTGCAGAGAGGGCATTGAATCGCGTTTTTGGCTAGAAAATGAAAAGAGTGAACGCAACCTATCCATTGTGAATAGCTTAAGCAGTTTCTGTAACTTCTGTGTGGAAAACATGAAAAAGTATGAACCTTATATAAAACAAAATTATTGGTCTTGCAAAAACACTACTAAACAAAAAAATGGCTGAAGTGTTGATCTGTCATGCAGATGCTTCTGTCCTCGTCATGTGAAAAATCCACTAAGGAAAGTGAAAGTGCTTTTTCACTACATTTTTTAGTAGAATTGCTTGCACGTTTGAATTTATTAATTATACTATTAAATGCCTTCCTTAGTTCTTATAATAAATTCTCTATATAAACTTTGACCAACTTCAAAGTTAGACTAAGTACTTTTTTTTCTGAGGATTAGTTTTGACTTTTTTTTGTAAAAGTATCCTTAACTACTAATTGTTTCCTAAATTTTCAATGAATAATAAATCAAATGCATTAATAATGTCTTGGCATTTTATAGTCTATTTTTGTATCTTCATACAAAGAAGATTTAAAGAACTAATTTTTAATATTCTCGTCAATATAAATTGAAGCAGTGGATATATTAATTAGGAAAGATATTAAGATTATTGCAACTACAATTAATAAAAATAGTTTTAAAAATTCAAATGTGTCTTATTAATAGAAGGGTGGTTAGACATCACTAAACTTGAAATCTCATCCAGATTGATATTTTAGATTTTAACAATCATCTACCATTACATGAAACATGAAAATGAAGTATTATTAAAAAAGAAAGAAAAGAAGAATACAAGCAACTATGTAAGACTAGACCAAAACTGCAAAAGAAAACAACAACTAAATCAACTGACATAGGTAACATATGCCTATTATGGAAAAAAATTCCAAGAATAAATTGGAAGGAAGTCTATTGTACGAAACAAAGTTCTCTCTACGAAGAAAGCCTAAAGTTATGTCTACGAAGGAAACCTAAGTTAACTAGCTTATCAAGCACAATAATCACATTCTCTACAATGTGAGAATTTAAAAGAAATGTGTTTATAGATAAGACAAGTATTTCATCTATTTATGATAAACTAAGGAACATGAGTTATATCCTGGAGAACAACACATAACTGACCAGCACAGAGGAAGAATCATTCTCTAACCATAAAAATTTGTAACAAATTTTATGTAATTTTTCAAGAATAAGAATAACACATATAAACTTAGCAGAGATCAAGAATCAAGAAAAACAGAAAAATCACCAATGAATTTTCTCATACTACCACAAAAGATACTTGCCCAAGAAGATAAATTTCTTATTACTAATAAAATTATTTAGTTTTTTAATCTTGATTAATGAATTAATTCTGTCTTATGATTTGAACAAGTCTTAGTTCTACTTAAAAAAATTAAAAATAAACATTTTACTGTAGTTATTTAGCACCTAACTTAAAACATGTAATGAGCATGTATTTGAAAAAAAATGTTCAAACAAACAGTTCAGAAAATCCACTTAATTAAAAGTCACATGATGACCACTAGGTGCTTCAGGGTATGCTTGTTCAAACATTTTTTAGAAAAAAATAATAATTAAATAATCACGTATTATTATTTTATAAAACAACTAAATTTAATTGTCAAAATGAATTAGTATTATTATAGTATAAAAAGTTTAAATTTTTATTTTTTTAAAATTTCTGATAGATAAGTCTGAGTCCAGTCCTAAATGGAACCATTTTAACAAATGGAAGACTCTTTCTTCCTACACCTCCATACCTTCTTTTGCCACCCCCATACTAAATATGAAAATGCCATTTTATCCTTTTTTTTTCACCCCTTGGATTTGAAATAATAAGCCTATGGATGTAATCCGGATAAATTTTGGATTACATAATTTGGAAGTCAATTTCATATTTAGAAAAGACTTCTGGATTATGTAATCCGGAAACTAATAACACATATGAAAAAAAGACTTCCGGATTACATAATCCAGAAGCTAATCTTATGTATAGAAAAGACTTCCGGATTATGTAATCTGGAAGCTAATCACAAAAGACTTCTGGATTACATAAATCCGGAAGCTAATTTTGAATCTAAAAAAGACTTCCGGATTATGTAATCCGGAATATTGAAAAGGGTATTTTTGGAATAAGAAAATTTTATGGGGGTGGCACAAGAAGGAATGGAGGTGCAGGAAGAAGCAGCCCAAATGGAAAGGAACAGATCAAAACTTGGTGGATTGCGGCCCATTTTGCCCCTAATAGCTTCCTGAGTTTACACATTCTTAACTAGAGCAGTTCTAGTGTATGATTAATATTTATAATAATATATAAAGAGATTCCTTTTGGTTCATTTTTTAACTTTATCCTTTATAATATTAAAATATAATAAATTTGAAAGTTATTTATTTTATATTGAAAATTTGAATTTTAAAAATTTTGAAAAAATTGATTTTGAAAAAAACACAAAAAATCAATTTTTTTATAATTTTACCCATTAAATAATTACTTTTTAAAAGTTAAATAATTATTTATAATATAAAATCATCTACAAAATAAAAAATTACATGCAATAAAATTTACAAAGTTATTTATTTTTATAATCTTTTAATAAAAATATTATAATTTAATAATATGTTTTTATTTCAATAATTATAATAATTTTTTGTCAAAAAGAAAAAAAGCGTAAATATTTAGATTATACATTTTTAATAAAAAATATTTATTTATTTAATAAATAAATAACTGAATAATTTATTTTTATTTCAAAATAATTAATTAATTTCTCTTTTTAAAAAATAACGAATATATATATAATAATGATAATAATAATAATAATAATAATTTACTCTTTAATGTATATAATTTATCTATTAAAGAATATAACTCTTTTGTGTACAAATGTTTTTACAATTTCATTTTTTAAATGACTACTTTTTTTAAAATTCAAATAACTATTTAGAATAAAATTAATTTAAATTTATAATAATACATGTAATGGCAGGATATATACTTTATTTCTATAATGATTTTATACAATTGAGATGTCATACATCTTTTAACTCATATAGATCACCTTTTCCTTGTAAGTTCATTTGTAAAATTATTTTATTGGGTGGGGTTCTACATTAACAAACAAACGGATAAAACTAAATTATCATATTTGTATATCAAAAAATAAATAGGTAATATATATATATATATATATTCTAATTCATTATTTTCTCTAATAGTATAAAAAAAAACTCATTATCTCTAATTCGTTGTTTTTCTTACATTATTCTTACAAGATGATCAAATTATAAATTAGTGTTTTTATTTTTAGAATATATATAAATAGAGATATATAGTGAACTTTATAAAGGCATTTGAAAATTTATCTCTTATATTAATTCCATAAAATTATAATTATTATAATTTACAATACAATATCTATAATAGAGAGAACCAAATATATTTTTAAAGATATTTAAAAAATCAGACACAAAAATGTGATAATACCTGTGTTTTTGCTCGTCTATGTATAAAAAAATATATGTTGTTTAGTCTAGTTTATATTTTATTGAAAAAATAATTTTAAATTTAATTTCAAAATCATAGTTTTAAATAAGAAAATTATTTTGTCAAATTTTCTTTTAAAGCTTAAAAGCTCATTCAAAAATAAACATTTTCTTTACAAAAATATATTTATAAAATAAAAATTCATATATAGAAAAAAATGTATAAAATTAGATTGTGGAATAAATTCTATAATAAAAATAAATGAATAAATTTTAAAATAAAAAATGTAAAAAATTAATTATAAAAAATGTAAAAAAATTGCTTTAATTAATAGAATTTTATGTTCATGATGAGTTACAAACAAGTATAACATTAATTTAGAATACAACTATTACTCTTAAGAATAAAATAGTTGTGTTATTAAATATTTTTGGTCAACAATATTTTTAAAAATTAAAATCACATTTATTATTTGAAAATCATTAAGTGTAAGGGTGAACTTATAAAATACTTAAATTTTTTTAAAATGAGCTCCTTGTATTTGTAAGAGTTTGTTTCAATTTAAAAAGCTGGTAAACAACTTATTTGAACTTATATAGTAAGACTCATATACTAAAAAAAAAAAATAATTAGTTATTATGTTGACTAAAATAGATATTATCTTATAAACTAAAAAAATTATTGGTATCTAAATTAGTTTTTATTCCATAAATAATTTATAAATTGTTATCTAATTAGCTATCAAGGTTTTAACTACCAAGGTTGCTAAAACCTTGATAGCTAATTAGATACTAATTTATAAATTATTTATCAATAATAGAAACTACCAATAATTTGTATAGTCTCTAAAATAATATATAATTTAATCAATATAACAACTAATTTTTTTTGTCTCAAAAATTGGTTTCCATTTAATGATTTTCTAGTAGTGATATGAGTATTTGAGGGAGTTTATTAAAATATTTAATGATAGTTTCATACAATTTTTTACTTTATTTTTATATATAAATATAATAATGTTAATAATTTTATCCTAATATTGTATATTTATTGATATTTATATTTAAAAATGTTTCTCTTAAAAATACACATTTTTTAATATTTTTATACGGTTAGATGAAAAATACAAATTTTCATATTTTTAATATATAATAATTAGATCTTTATATATTTTTTTCTCATAAAAATTCCTTTAATTTTATATTTAAAAACAATAATTTTTACTTTCCTTTATTTTATAAAGACAGTTTTTTTACTAGGTAGTCCTTTTCTATTGTTATTCTAAGTCATATCTTCAAATGTTTCCAATCAATTTCTATTTCTTTTTATCGGCAAGAAAAAATAAATAAATGTGAATCACTTTAAGGGTAATTCAACCCTTATACATCTTGGACAAAAAAACCACAATTTCAAACAATAGTTGGTATGGAGTTTTGGTTTTTGTATACGGGTTGGGACACCCCTGAAGTGTCTCTGTTTTAATTCTTTAATTCTTTGCTAATAAAAAAAACCTTACTAGCTAGTTGTATATGTATATGTTCAAGATATCCTTAGTTGTAATATTTTTAGATTTGCTATCCATACAAAATGTTTTACACTTGAAATTGCATTAATCATCCGAATGAATCCAAAGAAATCTTCATCTTATCAACATGCACTATTTTGCAAAAAATTTGTGTGTAAATTTTATTGTAAAACCATTTAATTCATCCCCTTTTCATTTGAATTTGTCTTGATCATGTATTCTTTGTAAAAAAAAAAAAAATCTTCCATAAATGAGTTTACTTAAGGTAGTTACCACAAAAATCATTCTCTTCTCCGAAGTTCAACTCCCATACATTATTATTCTATGTCACCATTTTATGACACTACAGTTTGTCTAAAGTTGGAATTATTGCATAACTTGGGAAAAAATTTCACCTAGTTTTATTTGGTCATTCCACCTATCATCCCAAAATTTGATTTGGTTTTTTTTCTTTCCTAAGTTCCATATGATATTGTTGTTGAACCATTTTTTATCATACCCTAATCCACAAACTATTTTTAGATCCTTCCACCACACACATTCATATTTGCACTAATGAACTTGATATAATTCTCTCTCAACTCCATATTTGGATTATAGTATAACCTTACATAGTCCTTTGTTTCCAGTTACATATCTCTACTAAGCTTCTATTTTGCTACAAATGCTTCATTGAACAATTGGATGTCCTTTACGCCTACACCTCTTGATTCTTTTGGTCTACAAATTGTTGACCACTTCACTCATGCTATTTTCTTACCTTCCATTCCCCATCTCCACAAAAATTGTCTTTATATCTTTCTCATTTCGTTTAACACCATTATTGAGCTTTAAAAAAGATAGAAAGAAAATGGGAGCGACAATGGTGACATGTTTAATTAGACAAACTTTACCAACAAAGGATAAATGACTACCTTTCCATCTTGTCAATCTCTTCTTAATTTTTTGTATCATGGTATCCCACATTTTTATCTTCCTAAATTTTTATCTTATAGGTATTTCCAAATATGTGAAAGACATTGACATTTTTGTACAGTTCAAGATTGTTGCAAAACAATCAAGTTTGTTAGAGTTAAGCAGTGTCTAAGTTCAAGAGGGGAGGGGTGAATTGAGCTTATCAAATTTTCGCAAAAGAGGCTGCTTTACAGTTTAATAGAGGTGAAAAGAACATATTGATATTAAACGAAACAGATTGTTGTACATATGGCTTTTAGCACAACCAAAACATGATCAGCACGGTTTAGATCAACCAACAGCAATACCAGAACCAAATTGATTAACTTTCACAGTTTATAAAGTTTCAGTTTGTAGCACAGAATTAATCAATTTTACTTAACATAAGCTATCTAGAGTAATGAATCAAATGTCACAGTTCAGTTAAAGAAAACAGTTCACCCTTTTTATCCTATTACAGATTCACACAGCAGCTTGATTTATGTTTAGAGAATTGATTAACAAGTTAGAACGGTAGATTTAACCAGGTCCAGAATTAACAGATTTTGTTTTAATACAACAGATTCCTTTCTTGACAGATTATGTGAAAACACAGAATTAAGTGCAGGGATGAAAAAAGAAACACAAGAGAATTTTTATACTGGTTCACTCATCAAGAGCTACATCCAGTTCACCTTACTCCAAGGTGGAATTCACTAAAAACAGATACAATCAATTACACACACAAAACTGTTCTTGAACCCTTCAAGAACTTCAACAACCAAGGCTGAAAAACACTATTCCAGCATACCTTGCACTCCAAGAAACCCTATCTAGAGTGACTAACACTTATACCTATTACAAGAATGAATAAG
>Ga0123342_1010222_pt1 | contig 10848 bp, 9 predicted proteins | sample Turbeawhitnodule_FD_89960 | JGI IMG/M metagenome (GOLD analysis project Ga0123342, IMG submission 89960) | Root nodule microbial communities of legume samples collected from Mexico - Turtle bean Mexico white nodule | ecosystem: Host-associated > Plants > Roots > Nodule | place: Mexico: Nepantla... | reverse complement strand
TCTTGGTGAGTTCTTGAATTAGAACATTGATCCAATTCTAAGTAAAGTGCCATTTTATGACCAACTCAAGTTGCTCCTAAGAATGTCAAAGAATCATGTATTCTTGTTGTTGCATTCACATCACCTGGTCATGGTGTTCTCGGCTAGGAGGCTTCGCCATTACTTCCATAGTTTCACATTGGTTGTGATGACGGACTTACCTATCCGGAAGGTGCTGCAGAAGTCGGACGTAGCAGGAAGGATGGTGTGTTGGGCAGTGGAACTGTCGGAGTTCGATGTCCAGTATGAGTCCCAAGGCCCCATCAAAGGCCAGGTATTTGCGAACTTTTTCGTAGAGCTCTCCTCGGTGGACGCACAGCAAGAGGAGGAAGCTAGCTTCAGATGGGTACCCTCCATGGATGGGTCCTCCAATCAGCAAGGGAGTGGAGCTGGCGTGATCTTGGAAGGACCAAACGGGTTGTTGATTGAGCAGGCCCTAATGTTCGCTTTCAAGGCCAGCAATAACCAGGCAGAGTATGAAGCCCTCATAACCGGGATGCTCTTAATTAAAGAGATGGGGGCGCGAAGTTTGTTGGCAAAGAGCGATTCCCTTTTGGTCAAAGGTCAGGTAACTGGGGAATATCAAGCCAAAGATCCACAGATGGTCGCGTACTTGGGGTACGTCCAGATTCAAAAGGGCTCGTTCGCAGTGTTTGAGCTGGTGCACGTCCCTAGGGAGCAGCATGCCCGAGCTGACTTGCTAGCCAAGCTTGCCAGTTCGGGCAAGGGGGAAGGCAGAGGATAGTCATACAAGAAACTCTTAATGTACCGCGAACGTTTGTTGCTGATAACATGGTAGGCGTTCACCAGGTCAGTATTGCTAGAGGAGGGGCGAGGAGTCATAAGTCTGTGACTCAGGAGACGCGGAGAACGCCCAGTGTAAGCGCTTACCCGGTTGTGGAGGGGGAGCCAATGCAGATATGCATAGTTGAGAAAGGGGACACATGGATGACACCCTACAGGCACTATCTAGCCGATGGAATACTTCCGTTGGAGTCCGTGGAAGCCAAGAAGATAAAGAGGAACTCTGCCAACTACACCATCGTCGACGGGGAGTTGTTCAGACATGGGTTCACCCACTCGATTTTGGTGTGTGTGAGCGGAGACCAGTGTGCACGAATAATGGCAGAACCCCACGAGGGGATTTGTGGTAGCCATATGTGAGGGCGGTCCTTGGCGTTGAAGGTCATCCGTGCAGGTTATTACTGGCCGACAATGAGAGAAGATTGCACGAGGCACGCCCAACGGTGCAAACAGTGTCAACAGCACGTCGACTGGCACAAGGCGCCGCCAGAATAGCTAAGGTCGATTTACAGCCCGTGGCCGTTTAACACGTGGGGAATCGACATTCTGGGGCCCTTTCCTTTGGCGGTAAGGCAGATGAAGTACCTTGTAGTGGCCATAGAGTACTTCACGAAGTGGATAAAGGCTGAGTCAGTAGCGCAGATCACAGCTCATAAGATCCAACACTTCGTATGGAGGAATATAGTGTGTCATTTTGGCGTGCCGAGGCGTTTAGTTTTCGACCATGGCACGCAATTTGCGAGCCAGCAACTGGGCAAGCTATTCGCAGAGGTTGGGATAAAGCAAGTGTTCTTATCGGTTGAGCACCCCAAAAGAAATGGGCAGGTTGAGTCTGCCAACAGAGTCCTACTCAAGGGTCTGAAGAGAAGACTCGAGAAGGCTAAAGGAACCTGGGAAGAGGAGGTTCCTAGGATAGTGTGGGCTTACCACACCACGCCTCAGTCCACCACCAGAGAGATACCCTCCAACTTGGTGTACGGGTCTGACGCAATGATTTCGGTAGAGATTCAGGAGAGCTCACCACGTTTTCAGAGTTTCGTGGCTGAGGAGTCTAACGAAGAGAGAAAGGTGAACTTGGATCTGCTAGATAAGGTCAGGGAGGAGGCGAGGATCAAAGTTGAAGCATTAAAGAGAAGGGTGGAGCACAAGCACAGTTCCAAGCTAAGGCTTAGACAGTTCCAGGTTGCTGACCTGGTAATGCGGAAGGCTCACCTGTATCAGCTAGAGAACAAGCTATCCACCAAATGGACTGCCCCTTTCAGGGTGACGAAGGTCCTGGGAAACGGGGCGTACAGGCTTGAGACTTTGGAAGGAGGCGCAATTCCTTGTACCTAGAATACGGCCAATCTCAAGTTTTATTTCAATTGAACTCTAGCATTGTACACAGTTTAAGGGGACGCTTTTTTTCACTTTTAAGGGTTTTTTAACGAGGTCACCCAATAAAATTACGATTGAAGTATACATATTCTCGAATTTTTTGTACAATGCAAGGGCGAACCTGTCGTCTTGGTGTTTAGACACCTCGAGGGGGAGTGGCAACTTCCGCTTAGGACGCCTTCCCCTCGTGTGTGGGTGCCAAGTGCGAACAGCAGGGTTCGACCAGCGACAAACCGGTCGTCTTGGTGTTTAGACACCTCGAGAGGGAGTGGCAGCTTCCGCTTAGGACGCCTTCCCCTCGAGCGTGGGCGCCAAGTGCGAACAATAGGGTTCAACCAACGACGAACTTGTCGTTTTGGTGTTTAGACACCTCGAAAGGGAGTGGCAACTTCCGCTTAGGACGCCTTCCCCTCGAGAGTGGACGCCAAGTACGAACAACAAGGTTCGGGCAGTTAAGTCCTCCTTTGCCTTTGACCAAAGACGAGGCCAATAACGCACCATGAGGCTAGAAACCTTGAGAGGGAGGGGCAGCTCCCGCGTAGGATGCCCCCTCTCAAACGCGAACACCAAGGCTCAGCAAAAGGATTCCCAGTTAAAGTCCTCTACTGCCTTGGGGGCAAAGATGAGGCCAGTTGGTGTATCCTCCCTAACCACAAAGCATAGGTAAGGATCAGCAAAGGAGTTTCCCTTGTCTAAACAAGAGTTAAGGCAAGGCCAATTAAAGGTTCACGCATGCCCACCTCCATCACGGGTTGCTAAGCAGTTAAGGCAGAGGGCGAGAAAGCGTGCTACCTAGAGTTTAAAGTTTTAAAGTTTGTCAAGGACGTCGTACATCGTATGTTAAAGATGTTAGCATCGAATCGCTGCTGGTAAGAGCGACAAGTTAAAGACGCAGTTATTGACAAACGAAGATAAATAAGGCAAGTAAAGAAAAGTGCAAGTTATATTAAATTACAAGTTTTGCAAGGGGCATTGTTCCAAGATAAGTTACACAAGCTCCTATTGAGGGTGCCTAGGCACGATCTGCCCATCCACGACGTGGTTTGACATCGCAAAGGGGGAGACGTCCATATCAGGGTGCTTGTAAACAACCTGAGCAAGGGCATCCTCGAACCCCACTGCGTAGGCATCAGCAGTGTCGTCAATGATTTCTGCCTTGGCCCTCTTGAAGGCTTCAGCTTGTGCGGTGAGCTCAGCCTCCACCTTGCCCAGTTGCACCTCTCGGTCGGTGGCCCGCTCTTCGAGTCTGGCCATCTTAGCTTTGTTGGCCTCAGCTTCTTCTTAGACTTCCACCACCTGAGTGCGCAGTGGCACGACCTTGGCCAGCAGGGTGGCGTACTCTTGACCCTTATCGAAGAGTTTCTTGTTGGCATCCAGTTCAGCCTGGCAAAGGGCGTTCATTTCCAGCTGCAGCGCAGTTTCGCGATTGGAGGAAGCACGGGTCTGCAGAGCCAGTTGCTCCTTCGCCAAGGCCAGTTCTTCCTTTGCCTTCGCCTCAGCCAAGGCGAGTTCTTCCTTTGCCCTCGCCTCAACCTCTTGGGAAAGGGCATCAAGTCGAGCAAAAAACTCCCCAAGGCTGACAGCCAGGCTCTCCCGCACGGCAGCTTCGTTCAAACCTTCCGTGGACCCTTTTTGGAAGCCCTTGAGGATTTGTTAAAGGACCAGGGAAAGCTCAAGAGCAAGAGCCGGTTCAGGGAAGCTCTCACCACCGCCCTCGAACACAAGGAGGCCTTGGGGGGGATGAAGCGCTTGGTGGATGATCCTTGAACGAAGCAGGGCGCCTAGCTGAAGAAAAGTGGGAGGTGGCTGCTATCGCCGCCTTACGTCTTTTGAAGACAGGGCCCTCCATAGTGTCCTCTTCATCGTCAGACACGATCTCCATATATTAATTATTGTTTTAACCTGGAAATTGGCAAAATATTTAGAATCGACTTTTTAGAATTGAAATACACAAACATAAATATAATCATGTACTCTGTTTAAGAGTCTTAACATGAAAAATCATACAAGCAAACTATATAAACTATATAGGCGAATGTGAAAAAGAAAAAAGGTATAAAATATAATAATGCCTATAAATTTAGGTTAAATATATTTTTCGTCTATCTACTCTCATGCGAAATTGGTTTTTATCTTTAGTTCAAATTTTAGACCTCTTATATACTTATAGTAAGAAACTATTGAAATGAGTTCTTACCATATTTTTTTACTTAACAAACGAATTTACAATGTGAATTAGGGTGTTATAATATTTCATGGTTACTCATTATTGAAATTTTATTTGTTACTTAAAAAAAAAGAATTGGTAAAAACTAATTTAAATAGTTTTCTATAAGTACTCAGTAGGTCTAAATTTTAGATTATAAACTAAAACAAATTTTGTTATAATTCAGAACATCTAACCCTATAAAATATAACTTCTATATTATGATTTAACCAAAACTAGAGAAAATGTTTCTCAAAATTTTAATATATGTAAGTTTCATCCACTATTACATCATTAAGTGTTGAATTATAACTTTATATTGGAGAGTATTTATGGAAGTTATTTTAAGTTAAGCAAGATTTGCTAGTGGAGCAAATGACTTTCAATAAGCTTAGTTGCATGTATAAGCAAATTGCTTACTTTTTTTTTTATGTTGTAATCAGTTAATGAAACACACGTTTATGTAGGACCCATTAAGCACTTGCATTAGCCATTTTAGCATTAGAGTCAATTTCTGTGTACCGTGCTTATATATTGTTGGCGTGATATTCAGATAAAACATTTCAACAACAGTGGGTTGCTTGCTTGTGTTAATAATTTTGATCAAAATTGAACAATAATTAAAACGTAATCAAGTAATGGCGTATTAGTCTCCACTCCCAAGGAAAAGTTTAGAAGTATCTACCCTAGTTTCTACTAGGAGGTCTCTTTGAAACATCATTAACACTAGGAGTAAAAAAAAACACGTTATCCCCCATTTATTTTAGTCCGGTTTGCTATTGGTTTTGGCAAGAGACACTGAAGTCTTGGTTTGTTGTGTTAAAAAAAATATTAATGGACTAACTTTTTTTTTTAATTTTGTTTATATTAAAGTACAAGAAAGAGTAGGTAAATCCCTTGTGTATATTGAACACATAGGGTTTTGTTTATATAGAAAAAGAAAAATATGGGTTAAGCCCATTACATAAAATATTTAATAATATCTATAATATCTAATAATATTTAATAATATCTAACACTCTCTCTTAGGCTAGTGCATATAGATCATATGTACTCAGCTTGTTACAAATATAATCAATCATAGGTCCTCGTAAGGGTTTACTAAAAATATCTGCTAATTGATTATTTGAATTAACAAACTCAGTCTTGATATCTCCCAATATAATCTTTTCTCGAACAAAATGGCAATCAATCTCAATATGTTTGGTTCTTTCATGAAAAAATGGATTTGAGCTAATATGAAGAGCAATCTGATTATCACATATAAGTTTCATTTGAGTGACCTCTCCAAATTGCAATTCTTTAAGTAATTGTTTAAGCCAAATAAGCTCACTAGTAGTCGAGGCCATAGCTCTATATTTTGCTTTTGCACTAGATCTCACTGCATTCCAATGATCTTCACATGGAGAATTAAGAAACTGACTCACCACACTAACTACAAAGAAAATATTAGAACGAGTAACAGTGAGATAGTTCAATTTTCCAACTAATCTCATGAACTTCTCAGGATCTGAAAAAGGCTCCCCCTGATTGGGTAGAAGCTTGACATTGGGATCCATGGGAGTATCAACAGATTTTGAATTCATCAACCCAATTTCCTCCAAAATATCCAATCCATATTTTCTTTGAGAGATAACAATACCAGTATTGGATTGTGCTACCTCAATCCCCAAGAAATATCTGAGTTTTTCAATATCTTTGGTCTGAAAATGTTGACAAAGGTGTTGTTTTACTTGTGAGATGCCATGGTGATCACTACCTGCAAGAATAATGTCATTAACATATACTACAAGATAGATACACCCACACTACAAGAAAGATTAGTTTTAGTGACAAAAGGTTAATGATAAATATAAAATTTGTCACTATTAATATATTATTTGTGACTATTGTTTTCCTTGTCACTAATAATACATTATTTGTGACTATTTTTATCCTTGTCACTAATATTGTTTATTATAGTGACAAAACTAAAATAAATACCACAATAAATATATTAAAAAATTAATAACACATATCATAAATAATTACTAAAAAATATATAATAAAATTATTATTTTTAAAATAAAAATATAGTTAATAAAAAAGTTATTAAATATTTATAAATTAAAAATTATTTATTAGTTTGTTAAAATATGTCATAAATTTTTTTTTATATATTTAATAAAACAAAATTACAATTAGATATATTTATATTAGTAGTAAAAAATAAGTGTTCAACTTCACATTAAACTCTTTAATGTAACTTTAACATTTCCACTACACCACTTTAGAATTACTATGAAATTTGTGTCAATAATAATATGTTATAAATTCATTCTTATGTGTATAATAGTAAATTTAGACATGTACGTATTTATATAAGTGACAAAAAAATTATTAAATTTATATAATTTTATATTTCAATTTATGATCTTCCTTTTTAGAAGTAAACATTATTTTTATTTTGTGATAATGTAATTAATAGTGATATATAAAATTTGTCACTATTTGTATATTAATTATGAGTGTATTTTAATTTGTCACTATTTCTATATTAGTTGCAACTATCTTTAATTTGTCACAATTGTTTTATTAAAAATGAAAAAAATATGCATGTCATAAAATAATATAAATTATTAAATTTATATTATTTTATATTTTAAATTATGATCTTCCTTTTTAGAAGTAAACATTATTTGTATTTTGTAATAATGTAATTAATATATATATATATAATTTGTCACTATTTGTATATTAGTTATGAGTAAATTTTAATTTGACAGTATTTATATATTAGTTGCAACTATCTTTAATTTGTCATAATTGTTTTATTAAAAATGAAAAAAAAAATATGCATGTCACAAATAATTATTCATTAATATAAAATATCAAATCATAAATTTATTTTTCTTTAGATAAGAAAATAATTAATATTTTTTGTGAATGCTTATAAAGTAATAAGGATTATATAATATTAATTATTATTATTATTATTATTATTATTATTATATCATTGGTAATTGTTAAAAAATATTTTTTTTTCTACTTTGAAATTTGAAAATCATCTTTTATTTAAGAAATAACTTTACTTTTAATTGTGTCACTTTACAATTACAATACTTATTTTAATACATTATTTATTTATTCATATCTTAATACATTTTATTATAATATTAGTTAATAATATGTTTACTTCAAATTTAATTCAGCATATAAAATTTTAACCACCTAACTATTCTTTCTTTCTTTTTCTTTCTCTTTCTCTCTTTCTATATCTTATTCATATACTATTTATATAAGTAAATAATAGTTATATGGATTGATAGATGAAAATAAATAAATAGATATGATTCATAAGAATAAACATAATTAATAACAAAATTTGTGTTAGAAAATTATCTAAATCAACAATTTACTTTCAACATTTATCTAATCTCATACCTTTCAAGGCCGTGTGTAAAGAGTGTATAGTAAAACCTGAGTTACCTTACACCTCTGTAGTGAGTTTATTTGTAGTATTTATTCACGAGTCTATGTTGTAATGGGTCGAATCTATCAAATTAATTTATTTCTAGTATGATTCACTAATTCATAGGGAGGTATGTTGATATACTGGTATATTTGGATAAAATCTTGAGTGAAACAATATCTTTTACTAAATCAGTGTTACCTGATTTATCGACGTCTCACCCGCATTTGGTGGAGCATAGTGATAACTTGTGATGAGCTTTCATAACTGTCATTGTTGCCATTCACAATGCTTTAAATGTGTTTTGACACGGTTGGTTAGTCACCGAGAACCGGAGTGACTAACTCGTTCAGTACTGACCCATACATTAACAATTTGAGTAATTATACAACTAATGTATTAAAGTGAAAATGAAAAATATAAAAAGAATTCATGAAATTATAGAATAAATTATTAAAAATAAATAATTCATCGATGAATAATTTTTTTTATCTTTTCTTTTCAATTTAACACTCTTTTTATTTGATTATATTCTTCTTTTTCTTCATACTTTATAAATAATATAGAATTATACTATTTATTAAATTTTATCTCTTTCTAAAAATAAAATTTATCCTTTTCTTTAATATATTTTATATTATTAATTTGTTTAGAAAAGCATGTTATAAAGTTTGTTATTAAAGTCATACTATATAATATGATTATATTTATTAATTTGTTATTAACAAGATAATATGATTATATATAATTATAAAATATCATTGATTAAGTACAAAGTTTGTTATTATATATAAATGAATAAATATAGAGAATAAGGAATCAATCTCTATTTGTAGGTTTTTTTTATAGGTTAAAATATTCAAAGATAAGTTTGAAAATGATACTTCAATCAGTTATAATGTATATTGTACATATCTGAGTTGTTCGAATTGTAAGGAAATAATATATCTCTAAATACCTCAAATTCAGATAAGAAGTTAGTATTTAGACTTATTATAAGAAAAATACAATTATTCTCTTCGAAATTAGGTTTAACAAATTATTAATATTGTTTTACAAAACTATATACTAAAGTTTGTCATTAACATCATAATATATAATATACAACTATTTAATTATAATTATTACTTTATTATGGAAAAAATAATATATTTAAATAAATAAATACTAAAATATGAATATAATTATATTTAATTTAATATATAATCAACACCTATTTTTAAATAAAATAAGAAAATTAAGTATTACTTTATTAAAAAAATATAAAAAAAAGTAACCTTATTTATTAAAATAAAAAGTTATAAAAATTTGAGTAACATTTAACATGATTTATAATGAGATAATTAATTTTTTTAAACTTAAATTATAAAAAAATGCATGTTTTTTTAAATAAAATTAAACAAAATGATGTTATTTTGGGATATTTAGATAGATCCATCACGTATGTAACCCTAGAATTAAACTTATTCTCAATATTACTCAAAGACTTATATTTGTGGATATCTAAAATTGAAGCAGTAGCTATTTCCTTGATACTTAAGATTGAAACAGTTATTTTCGTGATATCTCTCTGAAGTTGCAAGAAGAGGATCCTATTCTCACTTCTTTTTTGTTTTCATGATTTCTGGTAAGTCCAGACTTAATTGCTTTCTTAGGACTTTTTTTTTTGCTTCATGTTGATAAAAGACACTCAAGGCACTATCACATTTTCCTTTCTTTTCATCCTAGATTCTTCAATCTTTCACGGTACTCACGGTACTGTCGCATCTTCGGGTATAGTGAATTGCGTTTAGCAGCCGCATAAGACGCTTTACGACAGAAGTGGAGGAGTGTTGAGGGAATTTTTGGGGAGGCACGAGGGTTTTCGGAAGTGGAGGAGGATGCTGGTGGAGGAAGGAGGGTTGCGATATTTGAGAGTTTGTTATTATTCTTTCATTCTTTGTTGCAGATAATATTTGCTAGCCCAAAATTTAGTTGGTGAAAGTTGTATCAATACATAAGAGCAATATTGCCTCATATTATTGTTCAAGAAGGGAAGCTTTGATGTGCCAAATCCAAGTAAACCCTGAAGCTGTGTGATGTTTTAGGTTTAGGTTTTAGGGCCTGAAGCCTGAAGCAGTGACAAGAGCATTCAACCGGTTAATTCGTGGTTTTAACTGATTAAATGTGTGCTTGTAACAACTTTTTGAAAATCTGTTTTAACTGATTTGATTGTTTAGATTTGCTCTAACATTAGCATTTCAAGGTTTATAAATATGTTTTTGATTCAAACGTTAAAGGATTGATGAAACAGAAACCTTTGATACTCTGAGCTGAGATTGATTTGAGAGATTTCGAAACTATTTGTGAAAAGGTTTCAACCAAGTTTTTTAGCAAGATTGCCTTGTGCTTTGTTGTCTTTGAAAGAACTGATCAATAGGGTGCTAGTTTTGTGTTTTACCAGGTGTTTTCTAATCCTGTTCAAGTTCTTGTAATTGTTCATATACATTTCTGTATAACTGTGTAAAATCCTGTAAAGTCAGTGGGATTCTGGCTTGAGGTCGTTGTTGTGGGATTCAAAGTCACTTTCTTGTGTGTGGTGTTTGTGTAATCTATGATTGATTGCATAGTGAAAACTCAGTGGTTTGAATGAGGACTGGATGTAGCTCTGTGATAGAGTGAACTAGTATAATCTCTGTGTGTAATTCTCTCTATCCCTTCTCTCAATATCTGTTTGTATTTTTCGTTGTCATAAACAATCGGTTGAACTGCTATTTTAACCAATTATAATTTTTTTGTTCTTTCTGTTTGGCATTTTGATTAGCTTTCTGAATTGCTTTTCTGGGTTGATTGGAAAAGTTTTATTCTATGCCAAGTATTTGCGAAAACAGTTTGAAAACAATTCACTCCCCCCCCCCCCCCCCCCCCCTCTCCCCACCCCCCCCACCTCCCCCCTTCCTTTTTTTTTTTTTATTTTTTTCTTTTTTTTTTT
>Ga0123342_1010221_pt1 | contig 10849 bp, 4 predicted proteins | sample Turbeawhitnodule_FD_89960 | JGI IMG/M metagenome (GOLD analysis project Ga0123342, IMG submission 89960) | Root nodule microbial communities of legume samples collected from Mexico - Turtle bean Mexico white nodule | ecosystem: Host-associated > Plants > Roots > Nodule | place: Mexico: Nepantla... | reverse complement strand
GTTTTGTGATTTTGATTTCGTTTCCTTTGTTCTAAGCACTCTTTGATCCTTTAATTGTTGTTATTCTTCTCCTATAATGTTGTTTTCAAGAGTTCTAAAGTGTCTATGTTCAATGCAACTCATTTCAGTTTATGACATGTAGAATGCGTCCTCTTGACCCCTCTTTGACCATAACTCTAGTGGTTGCCTCAATTTGACATTTTGGTGTCCTTTTAATGGATTGGTGCTGGGGCCTCTTCCATCAATCCATAATATGTAGTCACACGCACGAGTTGGTAATCTCGACGTGAGGTAGTGTTAGAAATCCCAGATCGATTATAGATAAGGACATTTCGTAGTGTATAAGTGGATGCTTACTTTATAAGCCGATTTTATGAGGTTGAGTTAGAGTTAAACTTCCCTTCTTAATAAAAATTGTAATATATAGTCAAAATTATTCAATAGGAATTCATTTGAAATATTCAAACATTTAAAGTACAAAATATATACGTAATGATTTTTGAATTATAAGTTTAGACGGTGAGTTATGTTTGGTAGTTATGTAAGGGTTGGAACATTTTAAAATAAGTCTTTTAATTCATTTATTTATTGTTGAAAAAAAACACATGTATATTACAAATAATTAAGGTTGGGTTGAAACAGGTTTTGTAAGAAATAACGTTGATTACACTAATACCGGAGGCAGAAAGTTCATTAGGTTAAGTGATTAATCATTTTTTTAAATTCAGGGAAGAATTTGAGTTCAAAATTTCTCAAATCACTTTTTGAAGTGAATACTGTACTTGCAAAAAAAAAAAAATGCCCCCACTCAAAGTTAGGAGAGTAACTTAGACCCTTTCATTTTAGTTTCATTGATTTGATGTTTTATTTTTTATTTGCAATAAAGAGATGATATATAAGTGGTAGAAGGGATTCTAAATCTTTAAACATCATGCCAAGTAATAGAAAATAAAACTAAAAATAATAACAAAAAGAAAACTCAGATAGCAATTATGATATATACTAGAAGGAACCAAATTTATTACTATATCACTACTATAAAATTATTAAATACAGAGACATAAATAATTATTTTCAATATTAACTAAATTAAATATTATTTTAAAGAGTAAACAAATTATTGATATATAAATTAGTTTCTATTATTAATAAATAGTTTCTAAACATTTAATTAGTTACAATCAATTATTTAGATTATAAAGTTAGTAGATAAATTCTTGGTAGTTAATTAGATACGAATTTAAAAACTATTTATCAATAATAAAAATTAATTTAGATAACAATAATTATGTTAATATCTAATTTACTCAATATAAGAACTAATTATTTATGGTATCTAGTCATTATTGTCTTGTTGACCATATTTAACCTTATAATGTTATGACCCACACTTGGGACATCTTAACTATGTTGAACAAGATGCTTTGATGTCTCCAAATCCATGAGGAAAGCTTAAAGACCTTGTTGTTGTGTGTGTGTGTTGTCTAGTGGATTTTAACTTGTTAATTCATTCCTTAAGATGATCCAACTTCATTTGAATCTTTATCCTTTTGAAAAGATGGGTTTTATAAAAGGCTATTAAGTTTCAACCTGTTCAAATGTCAAATCAACCTGTTGTTTGACACTTAAGTGGTTTTTAAAATGGTTTGGAAAAACTTTGCTTTATTTTGTCTTTTCTGTTAAACAGAATCAACCGGTTGTTTCGATAAATCAACTAGCTGTTTTTTATGAAAACCTTAACAGAAAAAGTATTTCATTCGATTGATTTGGAAAACAACTGGTTGTTTTCATAACAAAATTTTGTTAAGTGTTTTATATTGTTTTAAATGATTCCAGCTGCTTTTGGTTTTCGATCTAACAACTTTGACCACTTGATTGAGGTCATATAAAGGTTGTTTAACATTCTTTTGAACTAAGTAAAAGAAGAGATTTTGAAAAACGTTTTTCAAGATCTCGAAAGCTTTGGATCATCTCAAGTTTGTGGAATAGGATTGGGTTTTGTATTCTTCTGAACTTAAGCTTTGTATACCAAGGTGTATTCTATTCTCTTCTCCTTGAACATTGTATTTATGTGTTCTTCTGTAGGGCAGTTTTAGAAAGGTGTTTATGGAAACTGTTGTTTTGCGAAAGAGTGGTGTGTGTTAGGGGGTTCAAGATAATCACTCTTGGTGTGTGTGTTTTGCAATCTAGGGTTGATTATATAGTGAATTCTCAGTGGTTAGTTGAGGAATGGATGTAGCTATTGGTTAAGAGTGAACCAATATAAACATCTTGTGTGATTCTCTTTATCCCTACACTCATAAACTGTTTTAATATTGTTTTAAATTCTAATGGTATAAACAACCTGTTGTTTTGTGAAAACAACTGGTTGATTTTCTGGAAAAACTTAAAATATAAATTTTTTTGAGTTGAATTGAAAATCAATTGGTTGATTTTCCAGAGCTTTTCACTCTACCTTCAAACTTTCCAAAAATCTTGTGAAAGCAATTCACCCCGTCTTGTTTAGGCCACTAATTCTAACAATTGGCATAAGGAGCCGAGTTCTTGAAAATTACTCAAGTTTCGATCCTAAAAGCTTTTCTAAAATGGCTGAAAAACTACACTTTGGGAAAGGTGCTCCTATAAACAGGCCACCTTTGTTTTGTGGACTGAACTATCAGTTTTGGAATGTTATAATGATATTTTTTTGTTGAATCTATTGATAGAGGAATCTGGGATGCTATTGTAAATGGCCCTTTTGTACCTAAATTTTAAAAAGATAATGTTTTCATTGAAAAACCTTGGTCCCGATGGACTGAGAGTAAAAGTAAAAGAGCTTAATATGATTGCATTGCTATGAACATTATCAGTTTTGCTTTGAATTCTGATGATTTTTTCAAGGTCTCACAATGTGCATCTGCAAATGAGATGTAGGACATCCTTGAGGTTACCCATGATGGCACAACTGATGTGAAAAGGGCAAGGAAACATGCCTTGATCCAAGAATATAAAATGTTCAAGATGCTTAAAGGGGAACCATTTCGGATGTGAAGAAAAGATTCACCCACATAGTGAATCACCTCATTAGCCTTAGAAAAATCTTTTAAAGGGAAAAGTTGAACATCAAGATCCTCAAATGCTTGGATAGATCTTGGCAACCCAATGTCACTACAATTTCAGAATCCAAGGAGTTGACCACATTGACCATAGTCTCCTTGTTTGGAAAGCTAAGGGAGCATGAGCTTGAGATGAACTGGCTTAATGACCAAGAAAATGATAAAAAGCATGTGAAGAGCATTGCTTTAAGACTTGCTGGTAAAAAGGATGGTCAAGACTCAAGTGTGTGCAGTTATGGTGAGACTCTCAACTTGCTCAAAAGAAAGTTTGACAAATTCTTGAAGAAGAACAACCAGGACAAGAATCAACCATCAAACATGTATAATAGTAAGAAAGTGAATGAATTTAATTCTCTAAACTATATTTGTTTTGGATGTGGTAAACAGGGTCACATCAAGGCTGATTGTGCAAATAATGAGAGCAAAGAGAGAGGGGCAATCGATAAATTTGAAAAGAGAGGCAAAACAAGAAGAGCCTACATAGCTTGGCAAGATAATGATGATTCATCCTCAAGCTCATCATCAAAGGAAGATGAATAAGCCAATCTGTGTTTGATGGCAAAGTTAGAATCCGAATCAAGTAGTGTAAGTTCAAACACTTCTATTAATTTTGAGAATTATAGCCAATTTCTTGACGCCTTCAAAGAAACTCACGAGGAAGCTCATGGGCTGGTCCTTTTGAATAACAAGTTAAAAGGGTTAAACAAGTGGTTGGAAAATAGAGTCAAGACCTTGAAAGAAGAGTTGAGCCATTCAAAAACTGATTTTGAAACTTTGGAAATGATTTATCAAAACTCTTCTTGCAAGTGTGTTGATTCTATCTTTAGTGAAAATTGTGAATCTTTTCAAAAGAAAGTTCATTATCTTTTAAAAATTGTGGACAAGTTTTCCAAAGGCCAATCCAATCTTGAAATTGTTCTTGCTTCTCAAAACTTTGTTTTTGGTAAGGTTGGGTTGGGGTTTAATCCAAAAAGCAAGAACAAACCGTTTTCAAAACCTTTCTAAAGTTTCTTTGAAAAACAAGTTGTTGTTTTGTCGAAACAACCGATTAAAATATGCTTCTACTACATGAAAAGGGGCCACACTGCTAAATTTTGCAGAGTTAGAAGGTTTTCTGTTCCTAAAGGTCTTTTGAAAGGGGTTCCTAAGGTTTCTAAGGTTCCTACTAACATCATTGGACTCACATTCATAAGGGGACCAAATCTTGCTTCTTAACCTTTTCTTGTAGGGATCCTTGGTAGCCAAGAATCACTTTTGGATTTGAAGAATGACCGCTAAAGGGAAAAACATCAAGAGTAAAGTTAGTCTTTGTGCCTGCACTTTTCAATTGTATATGTGATGTGAGTTGATTTTATATTTGTTTCTTTTCAAGGTGACACTTTACTTAAGGTTGTGATTTTAGCACAAAATATGGTGAGAACCCAAAGAAGATTCCCACTGCACACAAACTTAACCAAGTGGTTAAGTAAGTGTGAAAGTTCACTTCTAGAGGGCAAAAAGAAAAATACAATATATGGTGAATACGATAATGTTTTGTAGAAATTAAAGAGCAAAAGATGGAACAATTGAAGAAAAGAGAAAGAAGACCAAATAAAACAAGGCATAAACATGAACATAAAAAATGGAATGGAATGGCGTGAAGAAAAGAAGGAAAAGAGATAAGGAAGAAGAAACTTATGGATTGAAGGAATGAATGATCACAACACTTGGAGTGTGGGAAACTCCAAGATAAGTGAAGGAGGAGCCGCCACTTGAAATGCTCACATACTCAAGATAAGACTCAAAAATATTTAGGAGAGAAGCTCACTAATCACTCAAGCAGAGTTTCTTTACTTAATCAAAATCTTCATGAAAATACATGGAGTAAGGCACCCTATTTATAGGAATGGGTGCCTTGGTGGGCAAGAAGGGCAAGGGTAGGGAGGTAAATGTGTGAGGGGGCTGCCTTTAGGGTTTGACTAAGTCAAAAACGCACCTTAGGCTTGTTCTTCTAGAAACTAGGTCAAAAAACCTTCCTAAAGGGCTAAAAACAAGCTAAAATGATAACTACACCCCTATTATGCTATAAACACCTATTTTTGCTATTTGGACCCCTAAAGTGAGCCCAAATTATTTACAACATGTTTTATTTTTAAGAAGACCAAAAGAAATAACATTTGATGTTCTGGTCTTTGACCATTTCTCCTTCTAGTGAGGTCTGTTAGATCCTTGGTGGGGTTTTCACTTGAAAGTTGAGATGATTTCTCATAGTGTGAATGGTAATTTAAGTCATTGATCATCTCCTTGTTGGCTTGGATTGTATCAATGTCTTGTAGGGTTCTTTGAAAGTCAAGAGACATCCTTGGCACATGCATAGTGGCTGCTCAAAGGAGAAACTTCAAGAATAAAGAGAGTGTGTGTTTTCTTTTCTCAACTTATGTAAGTGTCCCTTGTGACCAAATGAACATCCAAATGTTTTTCTTGGTTAAATATGTTGGAGGTTTTCTCTGTGCAAAGGTATAAATAAAATACATAATGCATTCCTTATCACTTTGGAAGATAATCTATTTTGAAAAATGTTATCTTTGCTGTCACAATAAAACAACCGATTGTTTTCTCGAAACAACCGTTTGTTTTGCCTCTGACACCTCTGAATAAAGCTGTTATGACTACTTACGCATGGTTACAACTTTATTCTCTTTTTCAAAACTGATTATGGGTCAAATATGCAATAAATGTTCCTCTGAATCAGATCATAAGGGAATATATTATGGTCATAAAGGAATATATTCTATGATTTTCTTGGAAAGCTAAGTGCTTTTTATGAATGGTCAATCAAAATAAAGGGTGTGTAAAAGCAATCTCTGTTTGGGTCTGACGCACTGCACATTTCCACTGTAACAAATTCTTTTTCTTTGGAAAACAACTCACTAAAAGCGAATTTACCTTGGCCAGGTTTTTCTGCTTATATATGAGTGTATTTTCAACTAAATATTTCATAGAAATAACCCATTGTTTTTCTGCAATCTCACTTAAAACTAGTTTTTTGCACTGCTTCTTCACAAATTCATCTTTGCACCATGGCCTCCTCATCTCCCTCACCAAAGAGGAAAAAAACACAAGCTACCAAAATTGGTTTTCGAGTGATAATGAGAAAATTGAGAAGTTTCTATGAGTCAAGCCGAAAATCCATTAATAACTCAAAATTGATATCCTTCAACTAGCTAACGGAGAAGAATCTCAAGGATGTGAGGAATGCTTGGAAAGAATAGAAGTTAAGAAGGTTTCTTGAGATGTCTGGAAACACTTATGCAGATCTTGTAAAGGTTTTCTACACAAATCTTCTTATTGATGGTCAGAACTTGTATTCACATGTAAAAGGAGTAGATATGGAGATTATTCCTGATGTGTGGACTACTATCACTGGGTTGAAATACACTGGGCTAAGGATCAACAAAGGGAACATAGGTGTAGTGGAGGACTTCAACAAAATTCAATATTATGCCAGCTGCCTAAAAAATCCTCACTTGAAAGTGAAAAATTTCTTTGTGGGTGGCTTAAAACTAAATGAGAGAATCATTGTCTTCATTGTCTCATGGATGTTAACTCCAAGGGGGAGTAATCACTCGGTCCTCACTGAAGAAGATATCATTCTAATTTATTGCATCATGAAGAACATCAAAATTAATTGGATTCATATCTTCAAGGAGCATATGCAAAAATCTATGAGGTTAAGTGACTATCATTTCCCTTATGTTGTTCTTATATCTAAATTTCTTCAATATTTTGAAGTTGACCTTGAGGAAGAATTATCTGAGGTGGTGAAGCCATCTCATGAAATCAATAATGGATCTCTTAGAAAAATGGGATTCATCAAGGTTGGCAACAAATGGGCAAGTAAAGATGAAGAACAAGTGGGGCCTTCTTGTGAAGACCAAGCTAGAGCAGAGGAGGAAGAGCAAGCTGCCCCAAATACTGAAGATGTTGAAGCAGATGAACACCAAGATGAACAAGATAATCAAGGTACTAAGAATCCAAATGAACAAGTTGCTAGTGAAACCTATGGAGCTGGTCCAAGTGCTGGAAATACTGATTACTATGTTATGCATACACTTGTGAGCTATGAGCCACCCATTGATCGTGGAATTCCAGTGTCACCATTTGAAAGGTTGATGATCAACCACTTGGATAACATGGTTAGTGATCAAAGGGATCATTATGAGTTTTTTGTTTCCAGGTTTACACTGATCTGTTGATGCAATGCTGCCACACATTGGTTTTTTTGTTTTTTTTTCATTTTTTGCATATGTGTGTGCAGATCTGTGTGCGCCTTTTCAAATCTAGTTTATCCTGCTGCTATACTTGCTTTGTATGTGTACAAATTCTGTTTTGCAGGACCTTTCAAGTTTAAAAACTACTACACAAACAAACCAATGATTTGTCTTCATCAAATAGGGGTAGATTGTTGAACAAGATTCTTTGATGTCTCCAAATCCATGAGGAAAACTTGAAGATCTTGTTGCTGGGTGTGTGTGTTTTCTAGTGGTTTTTAACTTGTTAATTCACTCCTTAAGATGATCCCAGTTCATTAAAATCTTTATCTTTTTAAAAACATGGGTTTTCTAAAAGGCTGTGAAATTTCAACCTATTGAAATGTCGAATCAACCTATTGTTTGACACTTAAGTGGCTTTTAAAATGGTTTGGAAAAGCTTTGCTTTATTGTCAAACAGAATCAATCGGTTGTTTCAATAAATCAACTAGTTGTTTTTATGAAAACCTTAATAGAAAAATTATTTCAATCAATTGATTTGGAAAACAACTAGTTGTTTTCATAACAAAATTCTGTTAAGTGTTTTAAATTATTTTAAATGATTCCAACTACTTTTTGTTTTTGATCTAGCAGCTTTGACCACTTGATTGAGGTTATATAAAGGTTGTGTAACATTCTTTGAACTAAGTAAAAAGAGAGATTATGAAAAAACCTTTTTCACAATTTCGATATTTGGATAATCTCAAGTGTGTGGAATAAGATTGGGTTTTGTATTCTTCTAAACTTAAGCTTTGTATATCCAGGTGTATTTTATTCTCATCTCCTTGAACATTGTATTTCTGTTTGTTCTTGTGTAGGGCAATTTCAGAAAGGTGTTTCTGGAAACTGTTGTTGTGCGAGGAGTGGTGTGTGTTTTTGAGAGGTTTAAGATCATCACTCTTGGTGTGTGTTCTGTAATCTAGGGTTGATTACATAGTGAATTCTTAGTGGTTAGCTGAGGACTGGATGTAGTTATTGGTTAAGAGTGAACCAGTATACACTCATAAACTATTTTAACACTGTTTTAAATTCTGTTGGTTTAAACATTCGATTGTTTCGTGAAAAGAACTGGTTGATTTTTTGGAAATAAACTTAAAACAAAAATTTTATTGAGTTGAACAGAAAATCAATTGGTTGATTTTTAAGAGCTTTTCACTCTACCTTCAGACTTTGCGAAAATGTTGTGAAAACAATTCACCCCCTATTGTTTAGGCCACTAATTCTAACAAACTATTAAAACTCTTTCCTTTACAAAATATAATCATTAACACATCAATATATCTTTTTATATTGCATACCTATTGGACAAAGTATCTTATTTGCCTCATAGTTTCAGTTAGGTAGTGTATTCCCTTATGGAAGCATTTCCTTCAACAACTGAAGCAATTATGTGAAACTTTTATCTGTCCATTCAGTCATTTTCTTCAAATTCACCAACCTTAATACTACCAATAATCAAGTGAAGTTAGTTGAACCATGATATAATGGAATCTTTGTATTAGTTGACATATTTTCATACACAAGCACTCCAACAAAGGACTATGCTCCAACATCATGGATCATGTCAGTTATCCATTAATAAAGTCATTAGTTTGGCACACATTTGGCAAGTGTAACAACTCACCATGCCACATTCATGTTGTATATTTTCTCAAAAATCGATCACACAAAATTTTTCTCTAATTTCTGAAACATGCAATGTCTTCCCATTCAAACAATTCACAAGAGAACATCTCATCCTTACTTTACTGTCACTACAATTTTAATTATATTGGGCAAACTGTATCAATTCTTTCATCCCTTTCTCATAAGCATCACTTATACATGGTGAATTAATCCAACTTTGATCTAATCCAACTTAATATATAGTTTACCATGATGAAATACACTTTTTAAATTGGAGGAGTACTAAAATCTTGAACAGAAAACTAAGGATTTCTTAATGAACAAGTCTAATAAAAATTGAACAACATAACACATAAATATAAATGTGAACTTCACAAAATCTAACAATATTTGTCGGGAGTTAGACACTCTCATACTCAATACTAAGACGTTTACCTAGATACAATCATTATTCACAAAGCTATGTCTCAAATCTCCTACTCCCTGTTTATATTTAGACAACATTAGTGTTGTTCTGCTTGCATCTAATTCGGTGTTACACTCCAAGACCAAGCACTTTGAGCTTGATCGCTTTTTTGTCCACGATCATCTCCAAAAGAAGGGTCTTGTTGTTGTCCGTGTGCCTTCTCAATATCAGGTTGCAGATGTTCTTACGAAACCAGTTTCTAGCGCGGCTTTTCTAGAGCTCCAACGTAAACTTATGGTGGTTGAAAACTCGCTCATAAGTTTAAGGGGGTTATTAAGTAGGCTAGTGATGTGCAGGCTCATGTATAAGGTTCCTATGTCTATATATAGACATATCTCTCTCTGTGTACTTGAATAAATGTATTACAAAATCTTTTCAACCCTTTTTATTTGCTTGTAAGTGAGAATTCAAGTATGGTTCTAGTCACACGTCAACTAAATGGAGCAAATTATTATTCCTGGAGTAGAATCGTGAAGCATGCTCTGTTATTTAAGAACAAGTTTAAATTTGTCAATGGAGACATTGATGAAATTTAAAAGATGATGACAATTTTGATGCCTAGGAATGTAAGTGTAACAGGAAGAGTAAAGGAGAAAGAGTAAAAGGGAATATTATTCTCTATTCAAAAGTCATTACATAGGGGTTAAACCTGTGGTTATATATGTGAAAGACCTATGTAAAGAACTTACTATAACAAAAATACAAGTTATGTAACAACACTACCAGTATTATATCTAACACCCCCCCATAAACTTATGGGTGAGTTATCAACCACCTGAAGTTTACTTTTGAATTTCTAAAACATCGTCCCGGACAAAGGTTTTGTTAGAACATCAACGATTTGAAATTGAGATGGGAGATGAACAACCAAAAGTTGCTTATACTGAACACGGTCACGAACGAAATGCAAGTCAAGCTCGAAATGTTATGCAGAACAGGATTGGCAGCAATATGAACAACACCAAGATTATCAGAATGGATTGGTGGAGTGGAAGAAGCGATGCATAGTTCAGTCATCAGTGACTGGGTCCAGATAATATCAGGAAGGGCAACGACAATGCTTTTGTACTAAGCCTCAGTACTGCTTCCGGAGATAGCTTTTTGTTTCTTTGAGGACCAGAACACAAGATTGCGACGCACAAATATGCAATATCCCGTGGTAGACTTGTGTTCTTTCCGGTTGACTTGCCTCGTCGGTAATGTTCTACGGCTACTTGGAACCTTCTATCCTTGCCTGTGAATCGTGACTTCTTGATATGAATCCACTAGCAAAGAAGAGATGATTCTTTGACATTCTATGGACTCAACTTGAGTTGGAGATAGCTTAGGCACTTATAATAGAATTGGATCAAGGTTCTATGTTTCAAGAACTC
>Ga0123342_1010219_pt1 | contig 10850 bp, 8 predicted proteins | sample Turbeawhitnodule_FD_89960 | JGI IMG/M metagenome (GOLD analysis project Ga0123342, IMG submission 89960) | Root nodule microbial communities of legume samples collected from Mexico - Turtle bean Mexico white nodule | ecosystem: Host-associated > Plants > Roots > Nodule | place: Mexico: Nepantla... | reverse complement strand
TTTTTATTTTCTATTTTTTTTTTGTGGGTTGATATTTATAAAAAAACCAGGTGCGCGGTGGGTGGTTTTTTGTGGTTATGGGGGGGGGGGGGGGGGGGGGTGGTGAATTGAACTTTTAAAATTTTTCGCAAACAGTACTGTTTTTCAGTAATCCTGAGAAAAAGAACAAATTAATTTAAAAAAGAATAGATTTATTTTCTGATTACTTTATCCAATCCAGAAACTTGACCAGATTAGATTGAGATTAAATGAGTGATTTTCCAGAACAATGTAAGCACCTTGAAAAGAACATAGATTAAGAAAGATTTTACACCAAGAAATCCAAATTTGAATCTTTAAGAACAATCTTGAAAAGAAAGTGATTCTTGAACAAAATTATTTTAGAGAGCTCATTACTTTCTTTAATCAGCCAACACAAAGATTTAGATATCCAAAAGTAATCAAGAACTATTCCAAAATCTTGAAGAACAGTATGTGACAACCCCAAAAGAACATATTTAATTTCAAATCAACAGATTTATTTTATTTCAGATTATCAGTTTTGCAGAATTGAGTGCAGAGATTGAAAAGAAAAAAAGGCACACACAGTTTATACTGGTTCACTCATCAAGATCTACATCCAGTCCCACCTCACACCAAGGTGGAATCCACTAAATCAAACCAAAACACTTACAAAACTCGTGGTTCTTGAACCCTTCAAGAACAAGACATACAATTCTAAAAAACAACCACTATTTCAACAGCTCTTACACTTCAAGAAACCATATCAAAAAGTGCCTTTACAATCACCTTTACACAAGAAAGAATAAGAAAAGAAGATGCAAGAAACCTAAAGCAACAACACTTTTCTACAGCACAACAATGACAAAATCTGAAATCCTGACCAAGGCACACAATGAACAAACACCCTTGAATTTCTTTAAGAGAACCTTTCAAAAATCATTCAAAGCTTTTATCTTTCACCGAAAACTCTTTTATCTGTGTTAAAAAACGCGATAGATCTTTTTTTCATGGGAGATGTGCCTCTCTTTATATAGAAAACGGTTTATAACAATTTTTCAAAAAATAGTTATGAAAAGAACAGGTTAAAGTTAAAATAAATGGATTGTTTTTGGAAAAAGCAAAAGATGATTTCCAAATCACTTTCAGCTCAGCTTAACGGTAATAAAAGGGATTAAACAAACTTTTTGGTGCCAAAACTGAATTTTGAAAAAGCTTTAATAAAAGAGCACTAGTGCAGAAAGAATTTGTTGTTTTATAAAATAACAGATTTATATTTGTGCAGAAAACTGATTTTGAAAAAACTTAAGGTAGATTTTGAGAAACCTTTTAAAGAACTTCTTGTGTTGAGGCTCACTACCTTGGTTAGGGATATGAGGTAGATCACAATGCAAAAGACTACCTTAAACAACCTCTATCCTATATTGACCACTCATTACAATATCATAAACCTTCAAAGCTATTTTCTATATCAAACACACACTATGACATGTTGTGAAGAAATATCTTCAATCTTCAACAATCCCTACTAACCCAATTAAACTCTGACAAACAAAAACCTAATATGGAGTCTGAGAAAGAAAAAAAAAAAACATGATAGAAGGGGTAATAGTAGTAGTAGCAATGATAGTAAGAACCATAAATAATTATAAAAATAGTACCTAATGGAACTGGTGAAAGCAAACTCACTCCACCCCTGCTGCTCGTCTTCCCACTTCAAAAGGTGACGCCGATGTAGGGCCCTCCACCGTGAGCGTAAAAAACCAGACTCTTAGGCCTGACAGCGCCGGCAAGGTGGATTATCTGCACCGTCCGGAACCAACGTCAGGCAACAACGGTGGAGTTGTGCAGAATAATAAGGTTTCAAAGGGTTTTAGAAAATTTTGGAGGATGGAACGAGAATAGGGATTCGAAAGTTTAAATTTTGAGTAAGTCTGGGAAATTAAATCTTATGAGGAAATAGAACAAATATGATGGAGGGAACCAAACATATAAGTTTTCTTGTTTGTTTTAATATTTTAAATTTTTAAATTTTAGTTTTTTCATTGATTTTAATTCCCGCCAAGTACAATCAATAGTTTTACCCACCAATTGATCACTAACAAAAGCAAAAGTTTCACACTCATTAAATTCGTACGTAATGATCCGTATGTAATGTTTACTTTACATACAAATCCAAATTTGTATTTAAAGATGTATGTAATGCTCACTTTACATACGGATCTGGATCCGTATGTAACGCTCACTTTACTTACGGATTCGAATCCATATGTAATAATCGGTATGTAAATAAAAATTTTCTTGTAGTGATCCATGATCTCTTGCAAAAATGGCTTGGGACTACCTCTCGAGGGCAAGTTCAAATATCGTTCCCTGGTGGAACTTCGGTCATGTTGGTGCAGTCTTTTATGTAGATCCTCATTGGTTTTGTGCAACTATTCACTGGCTTGCGCTTGCTCCTCCATAGCTACCCGGGGATTTCTGCCATCAGACGATCTTGCAAAAGCTCTTGCTCAGCTCTGGCTACCACTCGTAACCTCTCCTGCTTGGCCCTGACTTCTTCTTGGATTCGTTCTTGGCTCCGCTCTTGCTCTCGTTTGTGCTGTAAGGTAGGGGCATCACTTCCTTCAGATCCTAGCAGTCCTTGCCTTGTGTTTCTCATCATGTCGGAAGGCCCAATCAGGAATGTGGATGGGATCAGGTTTTATCGTGCCCCACGGTGGGCGTCAAATGTTGAGAGGACTGGACGGAGAGATCCGCTTCTAGTCTATCTTCTCTGGGTGCACTGGAACAACGCTCCACTAGGAAAGAGAGGGCTCTACCTATTGATCAGACTGATGATTTTCTACAGCAAGTGCATCACATTGTCCGAAGTTATAATTATCCCTAAGGATGAATATCGATCCCACAAGGAAAAGTGGAATTATGAAGTACAAAATTCGCTAAATATAAAGACAGAATAATAAAAAGTGTGTTGAAATTGAATGAGTTGGCTATGATAAATAAGAAAACAGACAAAGAATTTGGTTGCTTCAAGTTGGAATAATAGGGATTAGGTTTCATCTTTCTCACTCTCATGTACTTTGATTAGCATGTTAATATTAAGTTCTTTGATTGACGTTGATGCCCGTAGAAAATTTATTTATATTGATTTCTCGCATATAAAATTCTTAAGAGTGTTTCCTATATATAAATTTATCTCATATTTATAAAAACAACTTAGAATCACACTAAGATGTTAATGGTAATTAACATTTCAAGTCTATGTTTAGCACTCAAATATGTTTAGTGTTATTGTTTAGGTCAAAACCCTAAAAATACCTCTCGGTCAGATTTAAGATTCTCAAACTATCACAATGGTTTAGAAGTAAAACAACAATGCCAATAATCAATCAAGAACAAAATATTAAATATTTAAATACCACCTCAATATATAAGAGTTCGAACAGATTACTGCCAATCCCAAAGGGTAGAATCAGCCACGCATACTTCTAGCACCTTCCATTCTCCCAATTGGTTACAATTCACTCAAATGTGTTTTCCTCTCAATATGGCACCCTAGAGTTATGCCTCTAGCCTCCTATTTAACCTAATTTTCTAGGGTTAGGTGACTTCCTATGTCGCACTTATGACTTTAATGATAAAAACATAAAAATAGCCCAATTAATCTGATGCATTCTCGTTGCTGAGTTGTAATTTTTTCTCTCTTCTATGCGTTCTAGGCCTTTCAACTTTCTCCTTTTAGCATATATCAATCTTCTTTAGTCCAAATCTCCATTCTTCCCTAGAAACATGCAATTAACACCAAATTTGGGAACAAAATGCTTTTAGTCAAATAAAGATCATAAAAAATCTAAAAAGGTATACATTCTTAAATTAGGGATTATTTTATATGTAAATTAGCAATTAATACTCATAAGTGCCTATATTTTGATATGAAATATTACAAAATTTACGCACTTATCACACACTCCGACGATCAAGTTAGTGAGAGCATACAAAATAATAATCAGTTTCAGTCTCAAGTATTTGGAAACAGCATACCTTTACCAGAGGTCTCAGGCCCCTTTTACAGTGATCCCTTTAATAACTTTCACTCACGAGCATATAATCTCAACTGAAAGCATATATAACAGAAAAATATTCTGCCTACGGGCACCTTTACTCACGGTGCTAACAACAGAAGAGAATCTTGTGCACCTTTATTCAGGGGTGCTCGCTACTTATTTAACAACTTTATTAACATATATATTCAACTAACAATTTTATATTAACATATATATTCAACTAAAAACTTTATATTAACATATATATTCAACTAACAACTTTACATTAATATATATATTCAACTAACAGCTTTATATTAACATATATATTCAATTAACAACTTTATATTAACATATATTCAACTAACAACTTTATATTAACATATATTTAACGGACGACTTTATATTAACAAATGACCTAACTTAATATTTTCTCTACTTTAATTATTCTTTCCCGAGCTTACCATTAAAACTAGGTCAAGCTCAAAACCCGCCTTTTGGGTCCAAAGCTGAGCTGACCATACCTAAATGCTAGGATAGAGGTCCCGAGCATTCCTGTCCAATACAACGACCAAAATGGTCACCAAATAAAAATGACAGCGAAAACCCTAGTCGCAAAGCATTTAACGACCAAATTATAAATAGGTCACTAATTTGGGACCGAAAATTTGGTGGCTAAATCGATCGTAGAAAATTTGGTCACCAAATTTTAGGAACCAAATTACAAACCGAAATTTCGATGACTAAATTGGTCGAAAAAAATTTAGTCACCAAAATTCATGAACCCAATTAGTGACCAAATTTTTATAAAATATACGTGGCTAAATTTGTGGTTGAAATAGAAGGTGATAGCAACCACTATTTTCGGTTGCTAATGAATTAAAATAATTAATGAAAAAAAAAACTTGTGGTGGCTAATTCGGTGACTAAATGGAGACTGCAATAACGACCAATTTTGTTTCGGTCGCTAAACAACAACTTTGTAGATATAGCCACCAAATTAGTTTTGGTGGCTATTTTTATATGTATTATTAATGCCTATTTAAAATGGTATTTTGACCATTTTATGAAAAAAAATTCAAACCTGCTTATAACTACTCAAAATTCAATCAAGCTAAATAGGAATGAACTTCAAATATATAGTTTAAGAAGGAGTTGTACACAAATTAAAAGTAAATCATATTACACAACAAAAACTATTGAAAACTAGTTAAAAACTCAAATCTATTATATAATTTATCATATAAGTAATCTTCTTTTGAACTGTCATATCTAATGTGGTTTCCTTTATGATGTCCACTAATAGTAAAATCTGAAAACCTTGATATGTGATTATTCATTTGAATTACCTTTCCGTATAAGTTTTCCTTTGTTTCCGTATAAGTTTTCCTTTGTGGAAGATGTCCATAGACAACAACCTAATTACATCAACATGCTCACCTCTTGCTGCATGATGGAAAGGTAAGAAAATAATCACAAGGCAATGATGGGGAGCAAATCAGGAGACATTCATCGAACATGATAAGTATAGAAATGCATATTGAAATTGGCATTTAGAAAGTAGCCAAGTAAAAACTCAATTTTTTTGAAGGGTTAAGAAAAACTCACAGTATCACCCTCAGAATCAACTGAGAACATTAATTTTAGTATTGTTTTAATTTTTTCTAAATAATATTTAATTAACGTGAATAATTTGATTATTTAATTACATTACCTAAAATCATAACAATAAAACTTACAACATTACATTAAACTACTTTTTAAAAACATTCAAATAAAAAAAATAAAAAATGTGCTACTAAGTATAGTTTTATAAAATAAAAAAATATGCTAGCTGACCTGATTAAAAAAATTAAAATGGAATGAAATTATGTTTAGCAGTATGACTTTACGGGAAAAAAAATATTAAATTGTGTTTTGTACCGCGACTTTAAGGGATATAAAAAACTTTTCAAATTCAAAATGAGTTTTGGAACATAATTCTTCATTTAATGTGTTTCCAAACACGAATTTTGCACTTCTTTTAAAATCTGCATATTCTGGTAAAGTCTAGATATAGTTGCACCATTCTTATAAAATTTCTGGGATCTACTATGATAAAATTTCATTTAATAGATAAGTTGAGTGACTTCACTGCGTGCTTTTACTAAAAATATAAATAATTGGACTATTTATTTAAAATTAAAAGTTTAAATATTATTTTATTTAAATATAAAAAAATAATGTTTATTTTAAAATTAAGTGTGATTTATTGGAAGCAAGTATAATTTTTTTTAAAAGAATAAATTATTGAGATAAAAAGACTTTTTGCCCTTTCGTAGAGCTCTTCAGTTATACGCAACCAGTTTCAATAAAACTAGTGATGTTTATTTCCATATTTTTTTCTCAGAGCTTTGGTTGTTTTTATTTTCATTTATTTTGAATAATATTATAAATCATAATAAACACAGTATATGGTGTTTTCATACATAAGAAGAAACAGATATATTATTACGTTACCTCCTTCAACTAAAAATATTGATTATTTGAAAATCAACACACCAAATTACATTATTCCTATGCATTACTATTTTACAAAAATGCCCTTGTTACATAAGTAATTCAACACTTAAAAGAAGTTGTATTTTGACATAGGAAAATAATTTTTTTACAACCAACTTATTATTATTATTATCATTATTACAACTTAAAGCTTAATCCAGACAAGTGTGTGTTTGTGATAGAAACAGGGAAGTTCTTTGGCTTTCTACTAACTGAAAGGGATATAGAAGTGAACCCTGACAAATGCACGATAGTTATAAGGATGAGGAGCTCGACCAATGTGAAGGAGGTGCAACAACTAATCGGGCGCATGGTCGCCCTCTCATTTCTTGTCTGCCAGTGGAGACAAGGGGTACCACTACTTCCAATTTCTTAAGAAGAACAACCATTTTGTGTGTACTAGTGAATGTGAGGAAGCTTTCACCAAGTTGAAAGAGTACTTGGCCAGTCCCCATGTTCTTCGTAAGCCAATCCCAGGTCCCGTATTCGTCTTTATTTTTCGATTACAGATCGGGCAGAGACCAGAGACTCGGTACCAAGCTATCAAGAAGGCTACCCTAGTTGTGGTGTTCACACCTCGACGACTTCGCCATTATTTTCAGAGCTTCACCGTTATTTTCATGACCGATCTTCCCATACGTAAGGTCCTCCAAAATTATGATATAGCAGGTCAGATGGTCAGCTGGCCAGTTGAGCTGTCCAAGTTTGATATACAGTATGAGCCACGAGGGCCAATCAAAGGTCAGGTGTACGCAAAATTTATGGTGGAACTTTCATCCAAAGACTCTCAGCTTGATCCTAATGACTTTCAGTGGGTTATTCAGTAGATGGATCCTCCAACCAACAAGGGGAGTGGGGCTGGGGTCATTTTAGAGGGACAAAGCGGGCTATTAATCGAGCAAGCCCTGAGGTTCGCGTTTAAGGCAAGCAAAAGCCAAGCTGAGTAAGAGGCCTTGATAGCAGGGATGTTGCTAGCCAAGGAATTGGGAGCTTGGAGTTTGCTGGCGAAAAGTGACTCGTTGCTTGTCACTAGGCAAGTCATGGGTGAGTATCAGGCCAATGATCCGCAGCTAGTGTCATATCTCAGGTACGTGATGATCTTGAAAGCAACCTTTTGTATGTTCGACCTCGTTCACGTTCCTAGAGATAAGAACTCCCGAGCAGATCTGTTGTCTAAGCTAGCTAGCTTAGGGAAGGGAGGTCGGAAGAGGTCAGTAATCCAGGAGACATTAAAGTCACCCAAGACAGCTGAAGAAGGATCGATTGAGATTGACCATGTGGAGGTCATAGGGATCAACTCAGAAAAGGGGAGAAGACATAGGTTGATGATTCAAGAAACCCTGAAAGTCCCAAAAATAACCTCCTATGGGTTATTGGGGGACGAGTTTCTTGAAGTTTTACAGGTCGACGCCCCAGAGACTTGGATAACACCCTACAAGTGTTACCTTGCTAATGGGTTACTTCCCGCCAAGCCCATGAAGACCAAGATTGTTAAAAGGAATGCAGGGGGTACACCTTGATAGATGGAAATCTTTTTCGTCACGGTTATACCCACCCAATCCTTACATGTGTAAGTGGAGATCAGTGCGTTCGCATAATGGCCGAGCTTCATGAAGGCATTTGTGGCAGTCACTTAGGAGGACAAGTTCTCTCGTTGAACGTCATCCGAGTTGGGTATTAATGGCCGACCATGAAGGAGGATTACCTACAATGCTATGAGCAATGTTAGAAGCACACTAATTGGTGCCACGCACTACCCGAGGATTTGCGGTCAATTTGTAGCCTGTGGCCTTTCCATACATGGGGAATAGATATTTTAGGCCCTTTCCCTTTGGTGATAAGCCAGATGAAGTATCATTGTGGCCATTGAATACTTCACAAAGTGGATTGAAGTCGAGCCAGTTGTACAAATAACTGCTCACAAGGTACAACATTTCGTATGGAAGAACATTGTGTGTCGTTTTGGGATTCTGAGGCACCTAGTGTCCGACAATGGGACCCAATTTGCTAGCCAAAAGTTGGGTAAGTTGTGTTCGGAGCTCAGAATAAAGCAGATATTCGCCTCGGTGGAACACCCTCAAATGAATGACCAGGTTGAGTCAGCTAACAAGATCTTATTGAGAGGGTTGAAGAGGAAGCTAGAAAAAGTAAAGGGAACTTGGTCAGAAGAAGTTCCCAGAATCCTGTGGGTTTATCACACCACCCCACAATCAATAACCAAAGAGACGCCTTTCAGTTTTGTATATGGGTCAGATGCCATGATACCAGTGGAGATACAAGAGAATACTCCTCGGTTCCAAAGCTTTGTTGTTGAGGAATCTAACGAAGGAAGGAAGGTAAACTTGGATTTGTTGGACAATGTGCGTGAACATGCTCGTATTAACTCAGGCTTTGAAGAGAAGGGTGAAGCTAAAGCAAAAGAGCAAGATGAAACATCGGTAGTTCAAGGTTGCCGACTTAGTGATGCGAAAGGCCCATCCCTACCAGTTAGAAATCAAGTTATCTCCGAAGTGGACTGACCCGTTTCACGTAGTCGAGGTGCTTGGAAATGGAGCATATAGGCTAGAAACCCTGGAAGGGGGAGCCATTTCTCGAACGAGGAACGTGGCAAACCTCAAGTTTTAATTCATTTAAGAAATTTCTTTTTAATGCTTTCTTTTGAACAATGTGATGTTTAAGGTGATGCTTTTTTTTTCCCTTGAAAGGGTTTATTAACGAGGTCATCTAGTGATAAATTTGTTCTTGGAAGATGGTGCATTAGTTTTGTTGATTTACTTGAGTTAGCACACGGTAAGTTGACCTTTCTTGGCGTGAGTACGTATACTCTAGCATAGGCACCCTGGAGATAACATTGTTTGTTGATTTATTTGAGTTAGCACACAGTAAGTTGACCTAGCTCGGTGTAAATACGTATACCCGAGCATAGGCGCCCTGCGAGAGTACTTTATTTGTTGATTTACTCGAGTTAGCACAAGGTAAGACGACTTACGAGGTGTAAGTACGTGTACTAGAGCATAGGCGCCCTGTGAGACTGGTTTGCCTAGTGGTTCACTTGGTTTGGAGTTAGGTAAGACGACCTAGCTCGGTGTCAATACGACTACCTGAGTATAGGTGCGTTGTGATGGAGTATGCCTTCATTTGATTTGCAATTTCTTTGGGGGAGTGGCGAAAGCATCAATGAAGGAAGGTGAACAAGGAGCTCACGTAGAGCTTGTGGATTCCTTGAAGGTGCATGCTAGGCGTGGAGAGTGAGTGGTGAGGCCATCTCACTTGGAATAGGTGAAAATTGAAGACTAAATGTCTATCCTAGAGAGGTAGGAGACAAGGAGTGAAATTGGCAAATATTTTGGCAGCAATTCACTCTATATTAATCTTGAGAAATTCATGAACCAAGCACCTCCTTTTATAGCAATGGAGGGCCAAAATTTGAATAGCCAAATACAAGTGAAACTAAAGCTAAATTCAAATGGAGTTTGCATTTGAATTTGGCGCCTATTTTTGGACATAACACATGGAGCATGTGATGGAAAGCTTTTAGCACATGTAAAACATGTGGAACATGTGTACTCTTCTCCATGGCTTAGTCATAACCGACCTTGGTTAAATTAGGTTTTAAGGAACCCTAATTTAACCTAGGTTGATTTTTAGGTGTCAAATTTCATTTAAGGAAAAATAACAAATAAAATTCCTAATCTAATTTTAACAAGAAAATAAATTCTACTCTACACTAGAGTTATGGCATCTTTGAACATATATTGGGAAGTTTCTCTGCCATCAGTAGCTGTATTCCAGTCGTCTTGAACCTTCTTTGCCATAACTCTAGTAATTGGCCCTGATCTTCTATTTGTTGGGTTTGTACTTGGTCTTTTGCTTGGGCCTCTTCCATCATCCCCTCCCTCTTGAAAAGGATTTGTCCTCAAATCCAATGCTTCTGCCTCTTCATCTTCACTACCTACAAAAGGGTTAGATTCATAACATTGAAAGTAGTATGTACTGTATATTCTTTAGGCAGGTCTATTTGATATGCATTATTATTGATTCTTTTGAAGACATGGAAAGGACCATCTTCTCGGGGACTAAGTTTGGATTTACTCTTAGTAGGGAATCCATCCTTTCTAAGTTGAAACCAAACCCCATCTCTGATGAGAATCAAATAAAGGAGGCTTTTATTAATGGAGGAAGAGGACATCCACCCTCACATTTGAAGTTTTTCCTTCTAGTCTTCTCAAAATTAAAAGAAGACATAAAATAAAGATGAGGCCC
>Ga0123342_1010218_pt1 | contig 10851 bp, 8 predicted proteins | sample Turbeawhitnodule_FD_89960 | JGI IMG/M metagenome (GOLD analysis project Ga0123342, IMG submission 89960) | Root nodule microbial communities of legume samples collected from Mexico - Turtle bean Mexico white nodule | ecosystem: Host-associated > Plants > Roots > Nodule | place: Mexico: Nepantla... | reverse complement strand
TTGAATGAAATAGAGAAAAGTTACTCTGCACATTTTGTGTGAGATGCTAGTGAGGCTTGTTCCTCTTAGTCTTTAGTCTTATCTTGTGAGAATTTGAGAGCTCTCAAGTGGCGGCTTCCAACAGTTATCTTGGAGTAATTTCACCATCCAAGTGGCGTGCTCATCATCTCAAACTCCATTTCTCATAAGCTTCATTTTCCTTCATCTTTTCCTTCCATTGTCATTCCATTCAATTCATAAATATGTTCTTCTTTTGGTTTCCTTTTGTTCATTCGGTTGTTGTCTTTGTCATTACTTTCCATGCTTAAATTCCGCATCATATTCTTGTCATCATCTTCACATTATAACTGCTTTTTTTCTTTTGCCTTTGTGAAATGAACATTCACATCTACTTAACCATTTGGTTAAGTTAATGTCCAGTGAGAATTTTCCTTAGGTTTTCACTCTTAATTGCCTAAACATCTCAATCATAAATCTAAAGTGTCACCTAAATTAACAATCCTAAAATCAACTCACATCACTAATGTTCTGTGGATGTTTCGTAATCGATGAAATACTTGTCTTAATTATTGTGGGAAAATCAGGTTTAGGGTTAGTCATATTTTTCGTAAAGGGAATGCGTGTGCTGATAAGTTGGTTAATTTAGGATTTATTCATAGAGAATGATTTCATTGGTATAATAGACATAGATCTAGTTTGTTCTTAGAATTCTTTATGAATATATATAATCTACTTATGTATCGTTTTTGTACATATATAGGATTTGGTCTAGTCCTTCCATATTTTTTTTGTATTTTCTTTTTTTTTTCTTTTAATAATACTTTTTTCATGTGATGGTATATGATTGTTGTTACTTGAGGTGTTAGCATAGTTGAGATGTCAAGTTGCATAATGATGTCTAATATGAAAGTTTTTATTAAAATAATAATAATAATAATAATAATAAATTTATTCACAGTAAAAAAGATAAGATAAGATTAAATGTTCTAAGTTTGTGGAAAAATGTGTTTATTAGAAGACTAATTTTTTTATACAATGTAGTTTTGAGGATATTTGGAAATCAAATTGTTATTTATAAATTTATTCTAATAAATTATTATGCATATATACACGAACTTCGTAATATAAATTATTGTATTCATAAATGCATATCCACGCAAGTCATCCAATCTCTAAAACATCTTCTACTCCTATTGTGAAAGTTATTTTGAAAATATCTTGTATTTAACAAATTAATACTACACTTAATATTAGATTAGTAATTCAACAAACATCTACAAATTTAAATACAACTAAGATCTTCTTCTTGGTAATTGCCTACTCATCTTTTACTATACATAATGCACATATAAAAAGGAGGAAAGTTATTCTATTTGTCTCAAATAGGTTTGGAAATAGCTAAGGCTATACGAGCCCATGACTTGGCCTACATCAAACCATTTTTTTAGGAAGTAGGTTAGACCTATGTTTTTATTTTTCAAAACATATATTTGGTTCAAAAGTCTTTGAAGATCTAACAAGTCAATGCATTTAAGTTAGTTATATTTTTATTGGTACCATTATTATATTAAATTTGTTATAATATATTAAACTCGTTTATTTATGTTGATCTACATAAAAGATAAATTTATATCTTTAAAGAATTTATAACAACTTATGTTTTTAAATAAATAATATATTATGTTATAGTTTATATACATAGTTATATGTAATATACCCATATTACATATAATAATATAAAACAAATCTACAAATCTTTTAAAGATCCTAATAATAAAATATGTTTCTAAAGAGACTTGTAGACTAAGTTAGATCTTCATGCAGATCTTATCAGGTATTAAAAAATATCTATGACAATAAGTAAGTGATACCTTTGATTTTACTTTTTCTAACAAAGGTTAGACATTTATCGACCAAAGTTTTCATTTCATGGTCTCCAAGTATGCAATTGCAACTTTTTCTTAACAATATCCAAATTTATTTTTCTTGATTTTCGATGAAATGTTAAACTTTCTTTTATAATTTATTTAATAAATTATACTAATGCTTGTACTTGCAGCTATTAAAAGTAATACATTTATGGCAAGAAAGATAGATATTTTAGTAAAAGTATCGTAAAATTTAAAGTAAAATGATATTGAGATGACGCTATAAACATATAATTGTTTTTAATGGGTAAAAAATATTCTGTACGATTATTTTGTCTATTATTATGTATATTACATCAATGATATGCCTGACATTATATTACAGTTATCTTGTTGTGTATATTTAATATACACTGACAAGATATTACATTTATGACATGATCAAAGTGTTACTCCTTGACTTTCTGTTTTGAAATATAATTCTGAGGATACAATATATAAGGTTTTTCAATCATCCGTGATCATGAAACCAACGTATCAGGTCAGTGATGTCACCAATTCATAGATATCAATAAGTGATGTCTTATAAATTCAAATTCATTATTGCACGACAGGTTCAATATATCTGCTTATTTTTTGTTCAATTATTTAAGTTTTTCTCATATTCTTATCTATTAATTTTAGACTTTTTCTCTTCTCACCTATCTCTGGACATCTCCATTTTCCATTTTTTTTTATTTCAGAGAAATTTTCATGTTTAAAAGCTTAATATATTTAATAGCTTAATATTTTTCATCTTTGAGAAAAATGTGTAAAACTAATTTTTTTTCAAAAATTTACAGAATTAATAATATTTTATTATTTTTACTTTTAAACACTACAAGAAAATCATTAACAACTAATTTAGAGACAAAAAATAATAGTTACTATAGTAACTAAGTTATATACTATTTCAAAAACTAAAAAATTATTGGTATCTAAAATAGTTTATATTATTATTAAAAAATTATAAAAATATTTAAATTGGTATCAAATATTAGTTACCAAGGTTTTAACTACTAACTACTTTATATTTTAAATTAGTTTCTAATTTTAAATTGAAGACTAATTTAAAATCTAAAGTAGTTAGTATAACTAAACCTTACTACTTAATGTTGGGTTGTGTTCTAATGCAAGAGAAGAAAGTAGTGGTATATGCTTCAAGACAACTCAAACACTACAATAAACACTACAAAAAAGAGTAATTTTAACGGAGGTTATATTTGGCGTTACCGGCGGTTTTAACCCCTGTTAAGTGCGTTACCCGCGGTTTGTTTTTCCCCTGCAAGATCCAACGTCGCTATTCCTGGCAGTTTTGTAACCTCTGCTATTTCTGGCAGTTTTGAAACCCCTACTATTCCCAGCGGTTTGAAAACCTCTGTTATTTCCAACCGTTTGAAAATCCTCATTACTTTTAGAAGGTGTATATATAAAAAGTAGGTGATAAATAATAAAAATGTTGAACCAGAATAGTACAAAGATTTTCTTAGACCCTTTGTTTTTCTTCTACCACCTAACATTAATACATTACTACCCTTCAACTTTTTTTTATTTACTTTCCAAGATTTCATAATATTATATAAGTATAATTTCGTATTAATACCAAATAATTATATTGATATAAGAAATACATATTACTTACTAAATCATTCATCTTATTCATTAAGATTCATTTATTGACCAGTGATAGAATAATAAACATAAAAATTTATATTTAATTCTTATTATAAAAAAATAAATTTATTATATTATGTGACCTTTCGCTCTCACATCAGACTTGTAAATAATGGTGGCCATGGCTATGTTTCTGCGACCAGGATCCAGAGACTTGATCATGTTCGTGATTTTTTAAAAAAGGTTTTAACAGAGGTTATTTAGCGGAGGTTAATATAACCCTAATAATTGATTTAATTAATAGAGGTTTTATTAACTTTCGTTAAGTTCTAAAGGTTATTCTAAAACCTCAATAAAATAACAAAGCTTTTTTAACCTTCGTTAAATTTCAATGGTTTATTTTAAAACCTCAGTAAAATAACGGAGGTTTTTTAACCTTCTTTAAATTCCAAAGGTTTATTCTAAAACCTCAGCAAAATAACAGAGGTTTTTTTTAACCTTTGTTGAATTCCAAAGGTTTATTCTAAAACCTCAACAAATTAATAGAAGTCTTTTTAACCTTTGTTAAGTTTCAAAGGTTTATTCTAAAACCTCAACAAAATAAAAGAGGTTTTTTTAACATTCGTTAAATTTCAAAGATTTATTGTAAAACCTCAATAAAACACTCAAGATTTTTCAAACTTCAAGAAATAAATATAATTAAATTTATTTATAAATAAATAATTAAAAACTATATAGTTTTAATATATTTTATAACTAAATTCTCTAAAATTTTGAAAGTGTAAATTTACATTACAAATAAGTTTTCTAAAGTTTCAAAAGTTTATTTTAAAAATTCAGAAAAATAAAGTTGGATAATAAGTATTTAAACAACTAATCTTGGATAATAAGTATTTCAACAGTATTTGCATATTTCTTATGATTGATGGTAGTTGGTTTATATAATTCCTAGTTTTTTTTGTTACGAGCTCATGCTTCAAAAAACCTGACTTATTTTGCTTTAACTTTTTATGTACGTATATTTCATGTGCATTTTTAGTTTTAGTTATAATTGTTAATATTTAATTCTCATAATTTTGAAATATTTTAAATTAAGGCCTTTATTTTAAAATGCATCCAATAATTAATTCACTGTGAAAGTGAAAACTAATAAACGTAATTTCTCCTCACAATATGTTCTTGCAATCTTTGAAACCCTTGTAGCCAAGAATACACATGGCTTTGAAGCCCACATCTGAAAGATAATGCAATTATTTAGGATATATAAAGCAATGATAAACACAATTTGTTGCCAAGCTAGCTAACGGTGCTTGTAACCCAAGTTGGGGTTGTAAGGTGATAGAAGAAGCAATATTGGAGTAAAAAGAAGATAGTATCTTATTTAATCTTTCTTCTCCTAAATATAATAGACATAAGTGTGGTGGAATTGTGATTCCTTGCTAAGACAGTCGTCGGTAGCCATTGAGCTTATGCCGGAGAGTAGTGTGTCTATGATGGAAGAGAAAAATTAGGAGGATTGTTAGAGTGTGCCTATTGATACAAGTATTACATGCTTGCGCTGCTTGCTTCAACCTGTAGAGTGCCTTATTCAATTTTAGCACTTTCTTCTTTTCTCCGATTTTGATGTACCTAGGTGGTTGTTCAATGTAGACTTCTTCTTCAAGCACGCCATTCAAGAAAGCTGACTTGACATCCATTTGAAATATCGACCATTTAAATTGAGTTGCTTGGTAAATGAGCAACTGAATCGTCTCCATTCTTACAACGGGAGAAAACACCTCATCATAGTCCTTTTGTTTGTATCCCTTCGTAACGAGTCGTGCCTTGTACCTCTCTATCTCACCTTAAGCATTAATCTTTTTCTTGAATACCCACTTCACACCAATGAGCTTACTTCTCTCTCGCAATTTTGTTAGCTCCCATGTGTTGTTGCGGTCAATTGCTTTAATCTCCTCATCCATGGCAGTTTTCCACTTCTTGTCTCGCACCGCCTTTTCAAAGCTGATATTTTCAGCATCTACCAAAAGACATACAAGGTGTACCTCATTCGTTGAATCATATAAATCTTGCAAACTTCGCATTTTGGGTTGTTGTGGTTCATCTTCATCATCGGTAGAATCAGAATTTATACTTGTCGATGCAACGACTGATGATTCTCCTACTTCAAACATAACCTCTGAAGAATTGTTCCAATCTCACTTGCTTGCTTCATTTATTTGCAGATCACGACTCACCATCACCTTCTTGATTATCGGGTCAAGGAGCTTGTATCCTTTTGTCTTCTAATCATACCCAATAAAGATATATCTTTTGCTTTTGTCTTCGAGCTTCGTTCTTCGTTGATCTGGTACGTGTGCATAGGCCACATTACCAAACACTTTGAGATGAGAAATTGTCGGCTTTTGTCCGCTCCATGCCTCTTGTGGTGTTTGATCATCTAACTTCATATGTGGACATCGGTTTTGCACATAGATGGCGCATTGCACAGCTTCCGCCCAAAATTCTTTTGGTATCTTTTTGCTCTTAAGCATTGATTGAACCATGTCGAGAATGGTCTGATTCTTCCTCTCGGCCACACCATTTTGTTGAGGAATGTACGGTGCAGTTAGAAATGCCTTATGCCTTGCTCCCTGCAATACTCCATAAAAGTCGTTGAAGTATACTCACCACTTCTATCAAATCATACAACTTTCATCTGTCTATCAATTGCCTTCTCGACCATCACTTTGAACTTTTTGAACACCTCGAATGCCTCGGATTTTTCTTCCAGAAAATAAACCCAAGTTTTTCGTGAGAAATCATCGATAAAGCTAATGAAATACCTTTTACTGCTGAAGGATTTTGGAGTAATTGGTCCACATATGTCAGTATGAATCAATTCGAGAGGTTACTTAGCCCAATATTGAGCCTTCTTTGGAAACAAGGTTCTCACATGCTTGCTGAGCACACATTCTTCACAAAATTTTCCCTCGTAGTCCATGTTAGGTAGCCCGTGCACCATATTCTTCTTCACTAAATCTTTTAGACCACCATGATGTAGGTGACCAAAACGGAGATGCCACAGCGATGTCTTATCTTCAATGTTGACTTGCAAAATTCAGCTTGTACATTCGATTTCTTGCCATCTCTATTTGAGCAACCAAACGCCCTTGCTTGTTCTTCAAGTGTAGTAGCCGATCTTTCAAAAATATCGAGTAACCTTTCTCCGTGAGTTGCCCCATACTCAAAATGTTGGTATTGAGATCTGGTACGTAATAAACATCTTGGAGTGACCCAATTAAGCCATCTTTTTGTAAGTAGCAAACCATACCTCGGCCTTTGACCTCCACCTTTGATGCATCTCCAAACGACACATCACCATCTTCAATCTTTTGCATATCTTTGAATAGGTACTTGTGACCGCAAATATGGTTGCTTGTTCCTGAGTCGAGGTACCACAAAGTGTCACTATTAATATTGACTTCATTTTGAGCCATCAAGAGAAAAACTTCATTCATTTCGTCTTCCAAGGCTAGGTTGGTTGTCTCTTCTATATTGTTATCTGCTCGACAATCTTTCGCAAAATGCCTCACTTTACCACAATTATAACATTTGTTGGAGTTGCAATCCTTCGCATAGTGACCATATTTGTGACATTTGTAGCACTCGATGTTGGAGTAATTTGATCGGCCGCCTCTCCCTCGATCACGTCCTTTTCCACGCCAATTTCGTTGGCTCGACTATTCCTTATCCTTATAGTACCCTTTTGCCTTTACCACCACGACTGTTTCCACGACTTCCACAGCCACACCCTCTACTTCGAGAATTTTAATGATAGAGTACCTTTTTGCCTTTATTGACGCCTTGGTTTGAAGTGCTTGCTCAAGTGTTTACTCTTTCTTCTTCATCTTTTGTTGTTCGTGTGCCTCTAGAGAACCCGTGAGCTCGTCAACTATGAGCGTCGTTAGGTCCTTTGACCCTTCTATTGCACACACAATACTCTCAAAATTGTCGGTTAATGTTCTCAAAATCTTCTCCACAACTCATGCATCGGTCAACTTTTCACCGTTTCGATTGAGTTGATTCACCACAGTTTGTACTCGCGTGATGTAGTCAGATACACTTTTCGACTCCATCACCTTCATGCTCTCCAACTCGCCACAAAGAGTTTGTAGACGCACTTGTTTGACTCGGTCGACTCCTTTGAACACCTTTTTTAAGATGTCCCATGCTTCTTTTGAATAGTTGCACTGGCAATCTTCTCAAAAGCCCGACTCATCAACCGCTCGGAACAACATGTATAGTGTCGCCTTATCCTTTGATCGTGTCTCTTTCAACGTCTTGGTTTGAGCCGCCGTATAACCCGTAGTATCTGTTGGTTCTTCGAAACCTTTTTCGACCACCTCCCATGCATCTTGAGAACTGAGAAAAACTTTCATTTGAATGCTCTAGTTATCATATCTAGTCGCCTTCGTTAACCGTTGTAGCGATATTTGACCATTCACATTTGCCATTAGTTTTAACAATTTCAATTTAACCCCTTAAGTTTCTAAAATGGTTTGTTTTTTTAATTTTTTTGTGATTGAGCGATAAAAAAATATTAAAATTATACAATGCTACTAATAAGTATACACATTCATGAGTTTTTCACTTTGGATTGTGGCATTATTTTTTAAATTAGTAGTTGGGTTATCTTATTATTATAGTTAAGTAAGTTAAAAATGGAGGATTATTCTCCAAATTGATTAATTAGAGTTCATTAGTTTTACCTTAAATTGAATAAATTATGATTCTAGTATTTTCATTCCATCCATTTCTAATGAGGATGGTGTCACGTTCTATATGTATGTACAAGATGAATTATTTCAAAACCACAAATTTCTAAATTACATTCTTTGAGGGTCCTAGTAATTTGATGTTTTTATATGATTGTCAAAACAATGTAGTTTTGCAATTGGTAAAACACCCCATGACAGGGCTTGCCAATTGAAATTTATTCTTGAAAAAAAGTTAATTTTTTTTTCTATTGTTGAATTATTTTTATGTGAAAATAAATGAAAATTGTAAGTGTAGTTTTTTTATTGCACAAAGATTGGTAATATATCCTTTATGAGATAAAGAAAATAAAAGATAATGACATGTGATACAATTATGGATTTTTAGAAATGGGATCAAAATTGGTGATACTATAATTATAATAGTGAAAGCTTACATATTAGGTTTCTTTTAATTATTTTTATTTTGATTTAAAGTATTCACATCAATAAGAAAACTATAAATGTAGATATTATGTAATGAAAGACATTTACACAATCATATATGCAAATATTATTGACTCATGGATAGAGATAATAAAAAGTATACTTATACACCTTAATTATTTGACTTTAAATTTCACCTTTTATTGATCAAGTCAATCTTTTTTTTTTTTTTAGTTATTCAACTATTTATCTCTATTGAAATAACGATATAAGATATTAAGATGTAATGGACTTCATTTTCTTAACTATTTCTAATAAATTGTAATTTTTTTAGTTTATTTAAATATACAATTAAATGTTATATTTTATCCATTTGTACAATGTTTATTGGATTATACCATTTAATTATCAATAATTAGTTTATCAAGAAATTGTACACTATTATATGTAAGTGGATGGTAATATTAAGGAAAGGAAACCTGAAAAACAAATTAATTTTCTTAAAAAAAATACTAACTTACTATGACAGTTATTACAATAACTAACATAAAAAGTCTGACTTACTATGGTGGTTGTGGTGCTACCTATCATAGTAAGTTAGACCATTTTATGTCGGTTCTAGAAATACATGTTATAGAAAGCGACTTACTATGACGGGTTTTTAACTAACATAGAAAGTGTAAAGTTTATATGTCGCCTATAAAACCGTCATAGAAAGTCTTATAGAACCTTCATAAAAAGTTAATTTTGTAGTAGTGTGTTGTTAAAATGTGTCATGTTGCATGCAAAGAAGCATAAAATGTACACATACCAGACGATGATCAAATGAACATGACAAACGAAGATCATGTGCTGGATGAACTAGTGGCAGTGAAGTTTCCATACTTAATCCTTTCACTATTATATATGCTATAAACTAGTTTTGCTTGTGTTAAGTTATACAAATCATATTTAATTAAAACTTTCTCATATGTTAAAGTCAAATAATTACAATATTTTTGTTGCTGATCATTCTCTATTTCTGAAACATGATGGACAAACTACTACTACAATTCTGGATTATGTGGATGATATTGTTCTAACTGGGAGACCTTACCTACTTCCTTGGCCTTGAAATAGCACAAAACAACACTGGAATCCATCTCAGCTAGAAAAAATATACTCTGGATTTACTTGAAGAAACTGGTATGCTAGCTTGTGCTCCATCCTTGAATCCCATGACACACACAACTCGTCTAACAATTGACAAAGGTAACAAACTCAATAAAGAATAAGCATTTTCCTATAGAAGACTCATAGGGCGCCTTATCACTAACACGCGTCCAAACATATCTTTTTCTATCAATGATCTCAATCAATTCATTTATGCACCTATCAGTGATCACTATCAAGTTGTTATGCATGTTATCAAATATTTGAAAGTTGCTCCCGATTTGACATCTTTCTTCACAACAACACTGCCATCCAAATCAAGGACTAGAACGACTCAAACTTGCAACATGCCTTGAAACAAGAAAGTCTATAATCGGATTCTGTATTTATCTAGGAGAAACTATTATTTCCTGGAAATCCAAGAAGCAACAAACTATCTCAAGAAGTCCTTTTGAAGCTGAGTATCGAGCCCTAACAGTTACAACCTGTGAAATTCAGTGGCTCATGAAACTACTGCAAGACTTTTGGGTTCCTTTTATATAGCCAACCTTATTATACTGTGACAATCAATCAAGAATTCAAATAGTCAATAATTTAGTGTTTCACGAAAGAAAAAAGCATAAGAAGTTTATTTCCATGTGGTTTGAGACAAAATCAACATAGGGTTATTCAAGCTTTTCCTTATTTCTTATACACTACAAACAACAAACATTCTTACTAAAACACTTCCACATACTATTCTTAAGAACTTCTTAAGAACTTATATTCCTAGATGGAAATGAAAAACATATACTCTAGCTTCTTTAAGGGCTAATAAAATGCTTTTATTTCTTTTTTACCTTTTTCAGGACTTGTTATATGTTGTTAGGCTCAAAGCCCATTTACCTTTTTTTTTTTTTTTTATATGGGCCCTTTTAGGTTTACACCTTGTAACATTTTTTTTTAGATTTAATGAAAATTTTACTTTTTATTTTTTTCTCCTCTCTTTTTTTTTCTCC
>Ga0123342_1010216_pt1 | contig 10851 bp, 18 predicted proteins | sample Turbeawhitnodule_FD_89960 | JGI IMG/M metagenome (GOLD analysis project Ga0123342, IMG submission 89960) | Root nodule microbial communities of legume samples collected from Mexico - Turtle bean Mexico white nodule | ecosystem: Host-associated > Plants > Roots > Nodule | place: Mexico: Nepantla... | reverse complement strand
TGGTGATTTCTTGTCTTAGAACAATGATCCAACTCTAAGAAAAGTGCCTCTATAATGTCCAGCTCAAGGTGATTCCTAAGAATGTCAAGAATCATTCTCTATATGGCTAGTGGAATCACATCACCAATTGTTCTCGAACAGGGTTGGAACTAAGAGAACAATTCAGATTACACCTTTGGTCGGTCGGTACTTCACTCCCTCTTCTGGAATGAACTCTCTCACTCGCTCCTCCACTCTTTCTCCTCGCTAGCTCCGGACTCGGATGGTACCTGCAAAAGTTACTCCGACGCTGAAGCCAGATTTCAGCACTCGGCACTCATCACATCGACTCAATTGGAAAATGAATCCTCACAAGCTTCGAAACTACTTTTACTACACCACACCTGCTACCCACTTTCTTTGTTATTGGTTCAAAAAAGGTTAAACATTCCTTTTCTTATTTTTACTCTGCTTCATCCTATGGTGCTCTTTAATATGTTCTAAAACCGCCAACCCTTGTTTTTTTTTTTTGATCAGCAAAGAATAAAATAGAATAAAGGAGGTACTTCATGGGTACCTCAACCTGTATACATAAACCGTGAAACTCGACACTACTTCCGATTCCAGTTCATACATATTAAAAAAACCAGTTCCAACAATTACAAAGAAATCCCAAAATCCTCCTACAAACAAAAAAACCAGCATCTGCATAGTCTCATTTTATGGTACCTAATAAAAGCAAATAGGGAATTGTGGCCTTATAGAATTGTGTGCACCGTTCGACATCCAATTCAAGAGTCACATGCATAATCCAAGTTGTTCCAACAAAGTTGTATAAGGCTATTTGTATAAGGCATAGACATTGCCACTTGTCAAATCTGCCAACCGCCTCATTCATACACCTTCTCTCCTCCACCGAATGTTTTACCACTTCTGCATAACTACTCTCTGCATTGTGTTTTTGAACTTAGAAAACCAGGTTGTATGTGTGAAATTCATACTGTTTTCGTAAGCCTGAGATGGCTTCTTCATGAGTTGAAGTGTCTTGAATTAGTCCATGTCTTATTCAAGCCAACCCTTGTTGTTACTTATTCATCGGCGGAGGATAGAGCTTTCCTTTTTTCTGCTTTCCTATGATATGATCTATTGGGATCTGTGCTAATTTATACAACTATTGTGGACCCATTGTGGTTAATGGGCCTAATAAAAGCAAATTAATAAATACTGAGTCATTAATCAACCTCGCTATTGATCATGTTGGTTGATATGAACCGAATGCCAAGTCAAGGTCTCGGTCATGCGGATCCTATCACACTTTAGGACTATGTATAGATTACTCTACTCAAGTTTGTGATATATTAATGGTTGCTCTGATTGATTTTGGTGTCATCGAAAAGAGGAGGGTCGAAGTTCTGTTTGAATGGAAATGATATTACATCAACTAATGTGGGAAATACCCTTTACATTGTCCACATATACTTCTCATGGATAATCAATGCAAAATATATATTTTTTTTACAAATGTAAGATGTACAATTTAATATCGTCTTTTTTTTTTATTTAATTTCAAATTTAAATTTGAAAATCGTCTTCTAGAAATTGAAATTGATAAGTGGAACGTAGATTCCTTACATATTTTTTAAGTTGATACACACAATTATAAACATGATTTATAAATTCACTTCTTTATTACAAAATAAAACATTCCACTTTTTCCTTCAGCTTTTACAATAAAGCTTTATTCTACTATCTGATATATACCTATATCACATGATACATTTAACTCTACCAAACACAACGAACTAAATTTTATTCTCCACTAAAGACAATGAACCATAAATTTTGTCAATAACACAACACTTTCTTATATTCATTCTGATTCATACTTCCATGCATCTTTCTTCATTACCCGGACATAAAAGCCTTCAGGAAATTGTAACCCAAGATTTCGAACAATATTCCCTCCTTTGATGGGTCGCCACCTAGGTTTGAAGATTTCTTTTATCAGCAAAGATTTGAAGATGATGCATTAATGTTTTAATTTAAATTATTCACATGAAGATACACAATGAAGTTATATTACCTATACTTTGTAACCAAGTTATGAAGAAAAACAGCCATCTGAACCTTTGCAAAGTCTGCTCCAACACAAAATCTTATGCCTCCACCAAAACCCATTAAATGTTTGCTTGCGGGGCTCATATCCATTCCCTATATAGATCAATTTTTTTTGTTACAATTGTAGAACATGCAGAATATGTTAAGCTACAATATCAAATGTCACTGGAAAACTTTGCATAATTATATGAATGAGAGAAAAAATAAAGAAATGGTTAGTTAATAGGGTACTTGAACATAAAACAAATGAAGAACCTTAAAAAATCAAAAACAAGAAAAGGTTAATTAGACTTACCAGCCATCTGCATGGGTTGAAGGAAAGAGGATCTTGGTATATGGTCGGGTTCAAGTGTACAGCTGGGGGACACACCATTATTGCCCACCCTGCTGGTATGGTGTATCCTGCTTGTGTGTATTATTTATGAGAAGTGTTAGTTTCATTGAGTAAGGCTTGAGATTTTAGAAGGATTTGATATAATGAAGCAATCACATACCCCCATACTTAATCTCCTGTAGTGTCTTCCGAAATATTCCTGGAACTATGTTTGCCAGCCTGATGGTTTCATTTATGACCTGCAAATAATCATCAACTAAATAAGATATGCAGTATATGCACACACAGAATTAAACAAAACATAGATTCTCTCGTTAACAACCACATTTTCGGATTGTTTTAGGTGAGAGAGATGAGAGAGAGAAGGAGAGAGTGAGAGAGAGAGGCTACGAGAGGAATAGAGTTGAGAGTGAGAGGGGTCGCGGGGAAGATGCAAGGGTCTTCCTCAGGCGGGAGGATCGCGGGAGGAGAAACGAAGGTCAGCAATGCCGCTCTGCAGGCAACTTCACAACCTACTTCTTCTCCAACTTTCCGGAGAGTCATGGTCAACTAGACATGTTTAAGATTTTTCAGAAGTGGACAAGGATGAAAAAAGTGTTTATCTCTCGGAGACGTAACAAGTGGGGCTGGAGGTGTGGGTTCGTGCGGTTTGATGTTTCTAACACGACAAGGCTGGAAAGGGAGCTGGACCAAATGTTTATAGGTAATTTGAAGCTGCATGTTAAACTTCTAAGGTATAGCAGAACAACCCCTGAAGTTGTTTCTGGCATACCTAGAGAGGCTAGAGAGGTTAGAAGGCTTTATCATCCTAAGTCGGCTTTTAAAAAAATGGAGGAGGTGAGGAGAGATAAGCCTGGAAAGGAGGTTTGGAAGCCAAACAATAGGAAGCATTCCTATGCTGAGGTTGTGAAAAGTTCTCCACAAGATAAGTGGAAAGGTCCTAGTTTTGAATCTAAGTGGTGTATATCCCCGTGGATGGAAAAAAAGTATGGTTGGTCATATGGTTCCGGATGTTACTTTTAGTCAACTCTGTGATGAATTTTATAAGGGTGGGATGAGCATGGTTAAAGTAAAATCTATGGGTTTTGTTAACTCATGTAGAAGAGAATCGGGTGGAGGATCTGGTTAGTCTAAACAAAGAGTGGTTTGATTGCTTGCTGGAGGATGTTAAACCGTGGTCAGAATACTTCGTGGCTAGCCATAAGGTAGTCTGGGCTAGATGTTACGGGGTACCAGTGGCCTTATGGAGCAAGGAATGCTTATCCTAGTGGATGAGGTAGGCTAGTTGGTTTCCTTTGATGAAGAATGGGAGAACCTTGAATATGCAAGAGTCCAGGTTAGGATTCCTATCTCAAGCAATGCAAGGCTATCAAAACCGTTTAGGATTAATAGCCTTATCTTTCCCATAACCATTGAAGAGGAAGCTATGGGGCAAGGAGGATGTTCGTGTAAATGTCTCTTTAATAATTTTTTGTCCTCTGATAGTGTGTCCTCTAAGGACTCTTTTGTTGAAGAGACCATCATATTGGCGGGAGCAAGTGTTGACGAGGTAGGCAGCGGCGGAGAGGCTCTGTGGAGGGAGGAGACCCAAAATCAGAATAGGCAATTGTCTTGTTCGAAAACGAGAAATGGTGGGTTTACAGAAGAATGTATGTCTACGCATGGAAAGGGAGTGCAGAAAAAAGGTCAGGTTCATTGTATGAATAAGGAAGAATTTGCGGATCCCAAGTGGCAGAACAGGTGGCAACGTTAATCTCGTCGGATTTGGAGGAAACACAGTTGGAATACATCAGCAACGAAGATAACCATAATTTTAAAATCTCAATAGCTACTGAAGAAGGCCCCCAAACTGGGGTTATTAACCAAGATCGAGGTGTTTGCGAAGGTGAAAGGGTTACTGCAGATCTGAATTTGGGACCTGAATTGGAAGAAGTACACGAAGAGTGGGTGGAGGAGCATTGTGTTACTCCGGTGAGGATACAAAGATTGAGGAATTTGTGGGAGCTGGGAGAATCCAGACCGATACAGAGGTGGCGGTCAAAGGGTGGTGCAGGGACCCTTCATGGTGGGAGCAGCTCATCATCCAGGTTAAGCTCTAATTCTAAAGACTTATCTGATGGTGATATTGTTCTGTGCAATAGTAGACTTCGGAAGGGGGGAACCATGACGAACCAATTGAGGTGTGGAAGCTGGGAAAACAAATAGGTGTGTCCTGTAACGGGGACGAGGAGGAGGTCGTCAGGGAGTTTGATAGCCTAAATATAAGAGGGCTGGGAGGGGTACTAAAGCCAAGTATATTAGACAACTTATTGCAAAGGAGGGTGTGGATCTCCTGGAGATGAAAGCTTTTGTTATGTCAGATTCTAGATGCTTTGGGTTATGGGGGGATAATAATGTCGATGGTTACATAATGCAGGTGAGAACGGCGCGGGAAGTACTTCGACTTTATGGCACAAAGAGTCTTTTTGTAATGAAAGTCATTTGATGGGAAGGGGTTACATAGCAGTTTTTGGCTTTCTTTATAAATCAAACTTTGCATGTGCTGTAATCAATGTTTATGCACAGTGTAACTTGGCGGACAAGGTGGTGATGTGGGAAGAGATGATGATTGTTAAAGATACCCAACCATGTCTTTGTGGTGATTTTAATGCTCTCAGACACGCAGATGAAAGAAAGGGTACTAGTATAAAAGGAAATCAGAAGAAGGAAATCAGCAGGTTCAATAGCTTCATTGAGAGGAATTTCTTGGTGGAATTACATGTAGTTGGCAAGAAATACACTTGGTTCAAAGCAGACGGTTGAGCTAAAAGCAGAATAGATAGAGTGCTGGTATCTGATGAATGGATCCAATTTTAGTCCTTATGTAAATAATATATTCAACCTAAAGTATCAGACCATTATGCGATGGTGGTCAAGTCCCTTCTTAAGGATTGGGGCCCAAAACCATTCAGAACCATTGATGCATGGTATACGGAGCCTGGGTTCAAGGAGTTAGTGCAGAACAAATGGAGTCAGTACCGGGTACATGGAAACAACGTGTCCAACCTTAAAGATAAGTTAAAGATTCTGAAGGCCGATTTTAGAGTGTGGAATAAGGAGGTGTTTGGGTGCCTAGAAACAAATAAGACAAGGATTCTTAAGGAAATAGAGGAACTTGATATTTGTGACACCAATAATGATCTTGAGGAACCAGATAAGTTGAGAAGGTATGAGCTTGTCAGTCAGTTGAGGATGATCGATAAAAGGATTGAATCTCTTTGTAGACAAAAAGCTAGAGTGAAATGGTTTAAGTTCGGGGACTCCAATACTAAATATTTCCACTCTATCCTTAGATGGAGAAGGCTTAGAAATGAGGTTAAGGGTGTTATGGTAGGAAATCAATGGTGTGAGGATCTTGAAGTTGTACGCAGGGAAGCCAAAAAGATGTTCGAAGATAGATTTAAGGCGACGTATGATTTTGGGGTTAGGTTGGATCAGGTGGACTTTAAATCTCTATCAACGGAGGCTAGCTCTAATATGATCACTAGTTTCACGGAGGAGGAAATAAAGGAAGCGGTTTGGCAGTGTGAAGGATCAAAAAGTCCAGGCTCGGATGGATTCAACTTTACTTTCATAAAAAACAGTTGGGGCACTCTTAAGCAGGATTTAGTTAAGGCTGTGAGATGGTTTCAAAACCCCGGAAGCATCCCAAATGGTTGTAATGCGTCTTTTATAGCCTTAGTACCTAAAGTAAGAGATTATGTAAACCTTGATCAATATCGCCCCATATCTCTTGTAGGTGCTATTTATAAAATTATAACAAAGGTGTTATCTGGGGGGATTAAGAATGTCATCTCAGAGGTTATTGATACTAGTCAACCAGCTTTTCTAAAAGATAGAGGAATGCTTGATAGTGTTCTTGTGGCCAATGAGGTAGTTGAGGAGTTTCAGAGGTATGGGAAGAGTGGTATGTGTCTGAAGGTGGACTACGAGAAGGCGTACGACTCAGTAAGGTGAGAATTCTTATACTATATGATGCGTAGATTAGGGTTCCATCAGAAGTGGATCATGTGGATTAAAGGATGCTTGGAGTCGGCAACGATTTCTGTTTTGGTTAATGGAAGTCCCACGTCAGAATTTAAACCTTCAAGAGGACTTAGGCAGGGAGACCCTTTAGCTCCTTTCCTTTTCCTCATAATAGCTGAAGGGTTGGCTGGATTAGTAAGGCAGGCAATCAAGGTGAACTTGCTAAAAGGGGTGAAGGTAGGAAGAAAAGCGGTTGAGACCCGTGTTCTACAATTTGTGGATGATACCCTTTTTCTATGTGAAGGTTCTCTTCACAATGTGCACACAATCAAAGCAATTCTTAGGTGTTACGAGATTGCTTCTGGGCTGAAAATCAACTTCCATAAATCCAAGTTAGCTGGATTGAATGTGGATAGAACAAATCTTGAACGCTACGCAAAGTCCTTGCATTGCTCCTTGATGAGGGTACCTTTTAAATATCTGGGGGGTGGAAGTGGGAGGTAATCCAAGAAAGAAGCAGTTTTAGGAGCCAGTCCTAAGTAAGCTAAGCAATAAACTTAGTGCATGGAAAGGGAGGTTCTTGTCGTTTGCGGGAAGAGTAAGTCTTATAAAGCCGGTTGTAACTGCCATTCCACTCTTCTACTTATCTCTCTTTAAAGCCCCAATATCGATTTATAATAGAATCATTAGTATACAGAGGAGGTTCCTTTGGGAGTGGGGAAGGGAAAAAATAGCTATTTCGTGGGTTAGTTGGGAGACCGTATGCAAATCTAGGGAGGAAGGTGGATTGAGAATTAAAGACATCAGGTTGTTTAATAATGCTCTTTTAGCAAAATGGAAATGGCTACTAGTAAGCAATGAACAAGGAAAATGGAAAGACATCTTGGAACCGAAATATGGTGTGGATACAAACTGTAGCCAAGTACAAATGAAATTCCAGTCCTGGTGGTGGAAAGATCTCTCCAATATACGTGGTGAAGGAGAAGAAGTAAGTTGGTTCCAAGAAGCTTTACTCTGGAAAGTTGGATCCAGGGATAAAGTCAGATTCTGGGAGGACAATTGGCTCGGTGGCAGCCATAATCTTTGTTTGTTGTATCCTAGGATTTTTGCTCTTTCTCTGGATCATGGGAGGACAATGAGAGAAGTAGGTGTTTGGGAGGATTCAACATGGAATTGGCAGTTAAGGTGGAGGAGAGTCAGGTTTGCCTGGGAAGTTGTCCAGGAGGAAGAAATGGTTAGTAAAATCTCTATGTATTCTTTTAATAGGAGTTTCCAGGACAGACAGGTCTGGAGCGGGGAAAGTTCAGGGGAGTTCACTATGAGATCAACATATGAGTTTCAAGTAGCCCGAAACTCAGGAGAGAGCCATGATCTTTTCAATATGTTTTGGTGAGCAAAAGCTTTCCCTAATATACAATACACTGCATGGAGGATTCTATTGAATAAAATTACCAACTAGATGTGGTTTGATTAGGCGTGGGGTGCAGGTTAATTCAGTGAGGTGTGAGATGTGCCAAGGTTGGAGAAGACGACTCAACACATGTTCTTAGAGTGTCCAGTTGCGCAAAGGGTGTGGACAATGTGTTATAGATGGATAGGTATCTTGCTCGTCTAAAACAAGGATTTGGAGTCTCACTTTGAAAATTTTTATCTAGGACATATGAGTGCCAAGCAGAATCTACTATGGAAGGGCATATGGATAGTAGTTGTGAGTAGTGTTGTTAAGATCATGAGTTATATCGTAAAAATCGCGACCTTACGATCTTTTAAGCAGAAAACGTGTTGAATCGGTGGCTGGATCGAATTCTCATTGGATCGGAGCGATCCGGCGATCCAGGGGTTGGATCGGGCGATCCATGGACCTCCGCGATCCATGACACGGGCCTAAAAAAAACCCTAATGCGCTGCTCGTGCTCGTCGCTGCCTTCGCGTACCGCCGCGAACGTCGCTGTGATGTCGACGAAGCATGAAGAAGAAGGAGCTGTGGCGGTGGCGCCGCACATAAGAAAGGAGGAGCTGCGACGGGGCCGCCCATAAGGAAGAAGATGCCGGCACATACCTAAACCTAATTTTTAAGAGAGATAACTTTAGGCCAAAGACCCATTTCAATTTTAACCTAATAAAACCTAATTCAAAATTTAAATATGGAATGTGGTGTGTGGTGTGTGGCCTAAACCCTAAATAAAAACCACAACTTACTTAAGAGACATAACTTTATACCAAAGGTCCATTTCAATTTTAACCTAATAAAACTTAATTAAAATTTAAATATGGAATGTGTTGTGTTTTGTGCAGGTGAAACCCTAAATAAAAATCACAGCTTACTCAAAATTAGGTTTTTTGGGTCAATTTAAAAAATTACAACTATTTTCATCTTCAACACATTTTTTTTATCCTATGATTAATATGAATGATTTATAATTCATTTGTATTAAACATTATCTTGAATCTACTTTTAATTATTATGTTATGTATTTGAACCATTTCATGAATTATGAATCTATTTTTAATTATCTTATGTATAGTAACTCGAATAGTAACTCTTTCGAGTTGAGTTACGATCTCCGAGTTACGAGTTTTTTTCCCTCTCTGATTCACCTACGAGTTACGAGTTTGACAACATTGGTTGTGAGGGTCATATGGGAACAAAGGAACACAATCATTTTTAAGCAAGGAAAACCTGAAGAAATCTTTCTTTTAGCTCAACTTAGAGCATGTCTATGGCTGAAACACAGGGTACAATCATTCATGTAATCGTTTTCAGATTGGCTTATGAATCTGGAGCAATGTATCAAAAGTTATAGGTAACATGGCAGGTTTGCAATAGATTGGTAAGGGGATTAAAAGGTGCTGATGGTAATGTCTTCTAATCCTGATTAAATTGACACTGCTGTACCGTTTCTATGTCTGTTTTTAGAAGTTGTATATCATAAGTGGTTAGTTTGCCTGGTTTTTGGTACAAGCAACGGTACAGCAGAAGCTCCTCTGGCAGATAATGGCACTGTCACAGTTTAAGTTGCCAGAATTTAGGAAAACAGTTTTATGTCCTGCTGCTTGGATGACCCTATTTGTGGAGGTTTTGATTTTCTGTTTTGTGCTGGAAGAACCTATGTGTTGCAAGGTTTTTATACAGTGATGGGGAAAGGGTTAAGTGCATGAACTGGTTTTGTGTTGGTATGTTACATGTTTTAACAGTTTTAGATATACCGTGAACTTATTAGGCCAAGAGTTTTTTTTTGTGCAGAAGTTATTAGGCTTTTTGATGGGCATCTTTTATCTGTGAACGGGTTGGGATACCTTAATATCCTTTTATTAAAAAAAAAACTCTCAGTTAAAATATATGGAAAATGTTTTGTTGAGGATTGAAGCACCTGAAATGTAAATGTCATTGATTTGTACTCTTCCCATGTAAGTCCAAAGTTTGGATCTTCACGACCTTTTAGGATGCCTTCATGTTCTTCCTGCAAAGCCATATGCCCAAAGCAATAATTAAAAATTGTCCATGACTTATAATAAGAAAGCATATATTTAACGTACTTGTAATTTCTTCAGCACTGAGGGATTGTCAGATAGTGCTTTAATGGCATATGTGAGAGCCAAAGAAGTGGTTTCAAAGCTTGCAAAGAGTAGCGTAAACATGAGGTCCAAAGCCATCTCTTCATTGAGTGGTGTTCCCTCTTTTGAAAGTTCTTCCACTACATAATCAAAGAAATCGCTTACTTCTTTCCTAGGCTTTTCCCTTCTTTCCTTCAGCATGCTCTTCAGTGTCTTCATTGCCCTTTTCCTACCCTGTCAAAAATGACACCTTCACTTTCATTCTCTTTAATTTTTAATTCTCATAACATCGGACTGAGTAGGCAAATGTGGCTATCTAAACCACCAAATCAAAGTTACCCTATTTAAATATTCATAAATTTTATTGAATGAATTAATACTCCACATGCAGGTTTTTTTGACCATGATGGGGTTATCTTTTTTTTGTTTTCATCAAAATGGGATCCGTTTAAAAAGAATTACAAATTTAGGCAAGTTGTGTCAATTCGGCACGACTTCATGTGCAGAAATCATTCTAATTAGGCACGACTTCTGCCCCGTCATATTGAAGTCTGCCTTGTCATACAGAAGTCGTGCACGACTTCTGCCACGTCATATTTTTTTTTTAATTTTATTGTTTATATATTGGATAGTAAGTTATGTAATGTTAAAAATTAATTTGATACATAATTTTCTAAGAGTGTTAGTTTTATAAGGAACAAAAAATTGGATAATCGTGTATGGATCATGTTTGACAGTAATGTAATACAATAACTTGATTATTTGATTAATTAAAAAAATGAAGAAAATTGTTATTGAATTTGGAAATAAATAGATAAATGAAAAATTATTATATTTGGAAAATAAATAGAGAATTATTG
>Ga0123342_1010215_pt1 | contig 10852 bp, 3 predicted proteins | sample Turbeawhitnodule_FD_89960 | JGI IMG/M metagenome (GOLD analysis project Ga0123342, IMG submission 89960) | Root nodule microbial communities of legume samples collected from Mexico - Turtle bean Mexico white nodule | ecosystem: Host-associated > Plants > Roots > Nodule | place: Mexico: Nepantla... | reverse complement strand
TTATTAATATTAATTTGTATATTATAATAAAATAAATAATAAATAAAATATTAATTTTAATTATTAATACGTATTTTTATTAAATTTAATATTATTTTTTATTTTAATTTATTTTAATTCTAAAATATATTTCTAAATTCTTTTATATTAAATTATTTTATAATTTTTTAAAAATTTATTATTTATCGAATTTGTAAACATGTATTTTACATATTTTAAAAAAATTAAAAATTTTCACACAACTATCATATCATTCACAAAATTCAATAAATTTTCCTCACAAATCTACTCTAATATACCCCAATCCAAACAACTTCACTTTCTTTTCAAATCACTTCAAATCCACTCCCTCAAATCTCTTCTCCAATCCAAACACACCCTAAAATTGGTTTTTATTGATAGTAAATATTTATTTTTTTAATTCTTCTCAACAGTAAAAATAGTACACCCCTTATCAATATTGTTGTCACCCACCATTTAAGACTTTGACTCTGTATCAGAACTTCCTCAATGAAGGATTTGTATATCCTCATGCACTAAGCTTGAAAATAAAAATAAAAATGGTGGAAAAAAGTTCGAACCTTTAAAATATATGCCAAACAAAAATTTATTTATTTGTTTGTTTTCTGATTAATGAAATCCCTAAAAATATATTGAATTTAGCTTAATTGGGTCTAACACTTGATGAGGTTTTTAGTCAACAAAATTGGCAAACTGTGATAAGTATTAGTCAAGAAAGCTGATAATCAATGAAGATGACAACTTTGAAACACTTTGTAGACTGATGAGCTTAATGATCCTCGAGGTCACAACATTGGATTCGATTGTTGTAGAGAAAAAATAAAGGGAAAAGTAAATACTTTTTCTAGAAGTAAAGGATGAAGAGTAATGAATGGTTAAAATGCGTAATAAAATTGTGATATTCTAAGAGAATTCAAAACTACATTAATGTCAAAAGAGTCTCTTTTACATTTATTCAGTCAAAATGATTTAAAAGATAACGTTTGTAATAGTTATTTTTGGTGGTTAACATGGGTGAATGCCAAAATGAGCTTTTTGTCTTAATGATCAACCACGTGCATGGAGGTCCTTCAAGTAAATATTAATTGTCAAATAAACCCCTCACGTGATGTTACAGAGGTTAGTTAACCCGTTAATGATTTTGGTTGATGTATAGAATAATCTCGATATTCACATAATTTTCATGACTAATATGGAATAATTTGGGATTGACATAATTTTCATGACTACTATTTAATTAATTTTTTATCTACAAATAAAGAATGATATAAATAAATGGGAGATATTTTAGAGATGTTTGAACTCTATTATAATGAATCATGCATATGTTTAACTAAAGAAATTAGAATACTTTCAAAATTCGTATACATCAAAACTAGCAACCATAATACAACTAGAATAGCAACTTTGAGTTCCCAGAAAAACAGTAACTTCTGAGGATGTGTGTTGTTGCTGATAGAAACCAAAAGTGCTGATAGAAACCAAAAGTTACAAAGTTATCCTATTCATTTTTTAGTCATCAACAAACTCTAAACCCTAAACCCTAAATCTATACAAGTCAAACGTATAATATAACGAATTCACAAATTTGTTCCAATAAACTTAGGTCAACAAAGCCAATCAAAATCACTTTAAGGTTGTTAAGCAAATGTAAAGATTCAACAACCAAAAGTAAGAATAATTAAAAGGGGTATTTTAGATGACAACAAGTCCAAGTCTTTAACTAGGTCAAACAAAAAAAATTTCTCTTCATCCACCTTTCCTTATTTAAAAATGACTTATAGCCAAAATTAATGCAACCCATAAACCCTTCCATACCCGATTATATTTGTGATTAACATAAAAAATAATATGATTTCTCATGAATGTGACAAGATGATATATATGGTGATATTTAAGGTTATTTCTCTTGTCATCAAATTCATTATGATTGAAATTTTACCTAATAAAACTCTTCGCCTTGAGAACTTGAAGTATTTGATTGATGAATCAATAATTTTGATTATTCACTCATAATTGTATGAATATGTCTTACATAGGCATGTATTTTCCTAAACAATGTATAATATGTAAATTTGAATAAGATGGGTGTTAGATCTTGAATAGATGAATCTTTTCAAAACTGTTAAAGGTAGATAAAAGAAGTATTGTTCCGAGGCGATTCAGTGATACGTATTTGATCTTCTCTTCAACATCACCATGCAAATGCAACGTATTCTTAGGTTATCTCAAATGGCGCAACAGAATGCGGATCAAGGTCGGAGATAACTGTCCAATTACAATTAAAAGTCAAATGCCGTTTAGATTTTTCTAGCAACATCATAATATTTTATCAATTTTCTTCACAAATACAAAATTGTTGACCTCCATTTATGTAACTGTTCAACAACGTCACGTAAGCAAGCTTGTTTTCTTTTACAAATGGTTTTCATTCCAAATATTAAAGCAGTCAAATTAAGTGCCTATTACAGGGCAAAGTTTTCCATGAGGGATAGGATACAATTTTTGCTTATTTTTTATATAGGTAAAAGTATTTTTTTTTCCTCCTAGGTTGATGGACCTAGAGAACTATTGAAGTCTTTGTTTTCCTCCTTCCTTCGGGAAGGTTGTTAGGGTTTCACTGTGATCCTTTCGATTTTCACGCTACTCCTTCGAATCTCAGTCTCGGATGAATGTCAAATGGGGGAGGTACCTGAAGAAGGCACTCCGACGCTTAAGTCAGTAAAGAGGGTGTTCGACATTCGGGTATGTGTACAATAAGAATGATGTACCTTGTTCCTTATAATATTTATATTATTTTAATGAAATTATCTTATTGGGTCTGATTAGTGGAATGAATCACACTTATGATTGTATTACCTAATTCTTAATTATAATTTGGCTTCACTGACCTTGATTTGAGCGTTAATGGTTATATATATGTTGGTCGGGGATCTCGGTCAGCTCGATCTCGTCCCATACAAGTACATTTTTCAAATTGAATATAATTTAAAGTTATTAATTATAATTATACTTTTCTTATTATTTTAAATAAACTTGTTCCAAATTCTTTCACCCTGACTTTTTCTCCTTTGATGTTTATTGGCCATTATTAAGATATATACTTCTTGGAGTTGAACATAATTAAAGGGTAATTTCGTTGTTAGCCACGTACGAGGAAACAATAAAATCAGCAAGAAACCTAGCTATAATTTTCAGTCACTGTGGTTCTAGACAGAGATGGTTCCTTTTTTACTCTTTCTTCTAAAAAAACAAAGAAGAGTAGTTACCTTTCTTTTTCTTGTATTTCACCACCAGCTATTTCGCAGTGCATTGAACCTGTAATATGATGAAATTAACCCAAAGTTGAACATGGTCCTAGAATTATATTCTGAAAAACTGACTATGTCTTTTAATAATGCCGTATATCATGGGGACTTCGATTTTTTAAAACATTATAGTATCTTCTTATAATCTTCAATTAACAGAAAAAAAAACTGTAAGGAAATTATATGCGAAACTTCCTGTTGACTTTTAAAGATATATATTCAATATTTTCCTCTAAATTTAAATTTGTTAAAAATGTACCTAAAATATAAATTATCCAGAGACTTTTTAATCCGCCAATTAAAAAAATCCTATTATAAATAGATTTTCTAGAGACTTTTCCGTTAATTTTCTAGAGACTTTTCTGTGGAAAAAGTTGCGCGAAGTTTCTGCTGAAATAATCAACAAGAAAATCCCAATTTCTTGAAGTATACTATCCTAGCACAAATACGGATATGGACACTGACACGATACGGATACGGACACGGATATACGTATAATCTCTAAAATGTAGGACACGGAGACATGAATCTATATATTATATAATTTTGAATTATATAAATTGAAAATAAATATTTATGTGCAAAAGTATGTTTCAGATTCTTTTGGGAGTAGGAAAATATTTTTCATAACTAGTTCAAAAGAATTTGTTCCTTATTTTTATAATCATAATAAAAATTTATACAATAAATTTGAATTTTTAGAAAATTATTGTATTTATACATTTTAAAATTTGTCAGAACCGTGCTAGAATTTTCAAAAATCCAACAAATATTTTTTGAATTGAAAACTTCATCGATAAGTGTCCTACGAGTGTCGACACCGATACGTATGTCCAACACGGATACGTCCATTTAAGAAAAGTGTCTGAGTTTCATACACTAATATTTAGTGACGCTGAGAAAAAAAAAATGAGTGATGAAGAAAAAAAATTGAGCTAATGTTATATAAGATAATTTAGAAGATTGTAAATCAATAACAGAACTCATTTAGAAGATTATGACGCATAATTTTGCCTGGAAATAAATAATTTTATTTTTTAAAAAATCAAATAAAAATATAAGTAGTATATTAACTTTTGCATTGACTGCTTGGTCTTATTTAATCAATTGACGTTAGCCAATCTCAAAATCATTCTTAATAAAAGCAAAAGAAAAAAAAAAGGTGAATATTGGAGAAAGGAACTTGTTTCAGGTTTTGGTTGCATGTTCAAAGCGAGCATGCGCAGAAGATAGACTGACATTTGACCTTAAAATGCTGCATGAATTTTCAAATTTGACAACACAGGAAATAAAATATATTTTAAAATAGGCGTGGTGGCAAAAGGTTAATCCTGTTCCGTTGAAGTGAAAAAATAAAATAAAAAACTTAAAATTGTTGTACGATGGGATCCATAAATAGAGTTCTGAATTTCACTTGATGTTTACTTTTGAAATTTCTCTTATCTTAATTGACATCATTCAGTCTTTGTATTCCTTTTGTTCTTTTCCTTTATACATTGTGCAGACATTGTTTTCAATAAAGCTGGGCAGAATTAGACTCAAGATAAAATGAATGATTTGATTGTGAATGTTGATTAAAACTTGTTAGAAAAATGTTTAAATTTATCAACCTTTGATTAGAGGATAAAGGTTTCTAATAGGAGACTATATGGAGTGTAGAGATGACAGAGTCTAGACAATATTTATCCATTAATACACAATTCGTGCTGATAGTCTCCTAATCATTTGAAGTTCTTTTTCTTGCTGTGTGTGCTCCGTCGGTCGGGGTACCTGCGATTACATTCCGTCGACGCTCAAGTCAGTGCTAGTATCGTGGGTTTGTTCTCTTAGTATCTGAAAAACGTACATTTTCCCCCTTTAGAAATTCTATTTATAGGTTGACTTGGGCCCGCACTTGTGTGGACTAGGCAATCAGTTCACCAAAACGTGTGGACTAGGCAATCAGTTCACCAAGACGTGTGTAGTGATCCTCAGATAATGTGTAGTGGCTTCCTAATATAATGGGAGTGTATCTCGAAGTATGCCTTTAACTCATTCAACTTTAGTTGCAACGGCTTTTTTATTTTGCACATTTGTTATATTATGAATGTCATTTGATTTGGTCGTCAAGACCGGTGGTGTGTTAATTAATCCAAATATTTAAGATTAAGTGTGATACTAAAACTCATGCTTATTAAGTTGTCGATTCAAAATGTTTAGGCATTTCATAGTTTGTATGTAACATATATATGAGTTGAAAGAGGTATTATGTATGCGTTTGATCTTGAACAGTAGGTACACATGTACTATTGCGTTGTACGAGGCCACCTTTGACTGTTACATATGAGTTTGGGTTGGAAACCAATTCATAAATGAACTATACACACCTTTAATAATTGATAAGTAATTTTATAGTAAATCTGTGAGACCTAGTCATCGCTGATTTAAATTAATGAAAAGCATGGTGGATTTAGCTTTGAAAACAAAGAATGGTGAGGTAGAAGGAAAGCTCTGACGTGCACTAATCACTCACATGTGAAGCATGGGAAACGCAACTTGACGTTTAACTCATCCTAACCTGGACAAAACTTTTTTGTTCGTTTTCTCATGCATGCATGTGACATAGAAAACCCAAACACTCATTATAAATATAATATTCCTTCTTCATGGAATTTAACCTTTTAATATTTCGAGTCATCAAAGAAGCAGCCTTCTATAAATTGGAACCCTATTATTAGCCAAACTCAACCAAAGAGAAAACCAGGTTCAATTCTACTGTCCCATGATAGCCCTATGAAATAACCCATAACCCATAACCCATAGCAAGGGTTCCAACATGTCCATGGATCCTCCCAAGAAACCTAACAAGATCAGGGAAATAGTGAGGCTTCAACAGATTCTTAAGAAATGGAGAAGGGTTGCAAACTCTTCAAAAACAAGTGGAAGCATCAAGTTTCTGAAAAGAACACTTTCTCTGTCTGAACGTGAAGGAGGAGGATCGAGCAGTGTGGTTCCCAAGGGCTACGTTGCTGTTTGTGTTGGCGTGGAGCTTAGCAGGTTCGTTATACCAACCGAGTATTTGGGTCACCAAGCCTTTCACATGTTACTTAGAGAAGCTGAGGAAGAGTTTGGGTTTGAGCAAACTGGGGTTCTCAGAATTCCTTGTGAAGTCTCGGTGTTCGAGGGTATCTTGAAGATGGTGGAGAGAAAGGACAAGTTTTTCACTCAGAAATGCAGATTTAGCATTGAGAAAATGATGGGATACTGTTCCTCCAACCACCTTGCTTATTCTCATCAACCTCAAAGTCCAATGTGCAGATAGTTTAGGATTTTAACAATTTTATACATTTTTTTGTTTCCTTTTTCTTTTTCCCTTTGTGGAAGCCAGTCCATGTATGAGGGTAAGAGTGAGTTCATCACTTACATGTGGGATAACCCTTTAAGCAAAGAATACAACTTTCATCATTGTCCAAATCTTGTACTTTAACCAGTTTTGGACTGATGATGATAAGACAAAAAGCTTCCATAGATGACAAAATCTGAGTACTACTTACTAATTTTGTATTCTGGAATAGAAAGTTTTGTTATTTTATATTTCAATTCATAAATTTCTTTTACCCTTTTGTTTTCTTCTTTTATAAATAATATAATATGATCAATTTTGGGCCTTATACGTTTTTACACCTGTTAGGAATTACGAAACTGGTGATCACGCACGCACATCAGTATTAATCAGAAGTTTCCTTAATTTGGTCTTGGGAAATATATGCAGTTAGTGAGATTTAGTGTGTTACGAACAAAGTCACTTTTAAATGGGAAGTGACGGATTATTTAGAAATTTTTTTTTGACTCAATTGAAGGTTTGATCTTGAATTTTTTCTAAGAGTTCATCTACTTTCTTTTTTATTCAGATTGGTTTCTTGAACCTATGATTTGTCTAAATTCTAAATCCTAAACTCGATTTAGTTCTGGTTTTAGTTTGTTAGTTGTTGGTTTTGAAGTTTTTTTTTTAAAGTAGTTTAGATGGTTTTTGTGTAATTTGGTTAGTATTTGATTGATTGTTTTTGATAAGTTGTATGAGGGTTGAATATTGGTGATTAAAAAATATGAAGGTTCCGAAAAAATCTTTCACCTAATGTTCAATTTATTGTTAACTATTTTTAGGGTTGAGAGGCTCGTAAGATGAGGGTAGAGTCTTGTTAGGGTAGACTTTGCGATGATATTAAAAAGTGAATCATGTGTGGTTAGTTTGACAAATTTCAGATTATGGAAGTAAAATATGAATTTTTCAATAAATCGTCCGCCACAACATAAAATATATAATTAATAAGCAAATCCATAATTATTCCTTTAAAAATGGTTTTCATAAGATTAAATATATTTTTTTTTCTATGAAAATTAATTTTTGTTCTTAATTTAAATTTTAGACATCTCCCATATATTTATAATAAAGACGAATGAGTAACAAACAAATAATTTATACTCAAATATAAAGTATATTATAATATTATAACATCATCTTAAGTTAAAATATTAACATTCTAAGAAAATTTGTTTGTAATGTAACAAAAATTAACAATGACTTATTTCAATACTTTTCGCATAAATATTTAGAAGTTTAAAGTTTAGAAAAAAAATCAATTTGACTGAAAATAAATGGAAAAAAATTATATATAACCATTTAGAATATAAGTATCTTTTTTTATTGAAGTTAAATCTTTGATATCTCATAGTAGGCATATGTGAGATCTCCACGTGATAACCGAAGTGGAAATTAACATACGGATAATCTACGGAACTTTCCCATCTTAGAAGCCACATACTGTTTCCCTTGACTTGAATTCCCTCCCATGTGCCTTTAGTAAAATCATTGAGATTACAAGTTGTAATTCCACTGTATCCTATGCACCAACACATGTTTCAATTGTTCATTCATAAACGCTCAATAATATTCAATTATTTCTCAGTTAGAATTTATAAATGGCATATTTTTTTTATCAGTAATAAAAAATAAATAAATAGGGATCACTTCAGGGGTAGTCTAACCCTTTTACATGAATATCATTCTCCTAGTTAGACACGCCTACCAACTTGACTAAGGAACTACCAAAACAAATTTGTCACTCCTCTATTGAAGATGACCGAGTTCTTATGTTTCCAAATTTCACTCACTATTCCAATCCAAATTGCACCCCAAACATCATTAACCGAATCACAAGCCTAACACAACCTGAATTATAAAAAATTTGACAGAGGATCCTTGTGAATTACGAACGACACACCAAGCTACTAAAAGCAAAGACTCCAAACACGCCAAGCAAAACCACAAACGGAAAATAAATGACTTGACGACTCTTCCTCCTTCCCGCACAAACAACACAAGGAATTTTAACCCTAGAAGCAATCATATTTTCCAACACCCTCCAAGCAATGAATAAAGCAGAAGAAGACAAGACTTTACACATCCACAGCCTGTTGTATACCGTAGAAAACTCCCCATCCTGATCCCTCCTTACCTGAACATAGGCTAAGTTAACTGTAAATCTTTGAAGCCCCCAACCTTCCAGACCCAACTATCCGCCTCCCCCAATCCCAATGTCATGCTTGATGTTCTACATTTAGTGTAAATTTTATTTTCATGTTATTATCATTTAATGATAGATTGTTAATACTAGTATCTCATTTTTAGTAGAATGAATTTAACAATACATTTGCAGAAGAATTTTACACTGACAGAGAAATTAAATTTTCAAACTTGTATTATACACAACTCACATGCCCGCATTTCAGAAGGGAAAACACGTGAGTGAAAGTTGAGAAATTAACCCTCGTTATTTGTGGTATATCACAAGACTAGACTTAAATTACAAGCTTCTGCAACATATGGAATCTTCTATATAAGATCGTGAAGACTTGTGTTAAATACTATAATGTAGCACATGGCCAAATAATTAGTGGCATATGTTGATATATATATGTGCTGCCTTCACAATTTAACAGCAAAACATATATATTGTTCATAATAGTTTTAAATCTATAGCTGTAACATTCTCTTAATAATAATCCTTTTAATACTAAAGAAAAAAATAGCATCAATTTTTTTTTTATGTTTATACAATATTAAATGCATTTAACTTTCTGTACTGAATGATTATGAGGAGGGTCTTGATCAAGAATATTCTTCTGATTACGGGACCAATATAGTCCCTATAGATCCCACATAGACCCATTAACACAACAATATAATTAACGTAATAACAGTACGATCTAAAGTTCGAAGATTAATCTAATAACCTAACTTAATTTTGGTCCAGTGTCAGAAGCTCATCATGACCCTATAAAAAGATACAACTAAGATAAAGCTACACATTAAACTGTATTTATTACACTCACTTTTTTTATCAACAAGAAAAGATATAATAAATGTGATTCACTTTAGGGGTGGTCAAACCCTCTTACAAAGCAAAAGAGCTACACACATCAAGAAAACCCCGACTGCCTACCATGTCACAACTAGTTAAAAAACAACTTAAAATTCAAAGACCAACTCCGCTACCCTATCTGCAACTATTAATTGAGTACATACATACCAGGGGTTCTAGGCACCAATAAGAGAATGAGAAACCCGTTGAATGTACCTTTAACAAGATCAAGACCAAACCTTAACCAGTGTCAAGGAGAAGATTTCAAAATAGTCTATCACTTCTCCGTTGAATAAACAATTATTCCTATGTCTCCAAATCTTGCTTACCAACACAATCCAAACATTACCCAAAATAAGATTAACTGAAGTGGTCGCATCAAGAATTTTAAATTACTCGAAATGTGATCCAAGAGAGAGAAAATTTACCGAACTCACTATCTCATACAGAACATTGACTTAAACATCAAAATACCTTTTACACACCCACACTAATGACCCAGACTAATGGAAGATCGAGTATCGCACAAGATCATCAACCATGACAGCAACACTTTTGTTTATTGCTTTCTTGAAAACTGTTATAAGAGAGGATATGGAGATGGTAATAAAATATGAAATTTCTAATCATTTAATGGTTACTAATTGTAGTTTTACAGCATGCAAATCTAACATATTTGCGCTTAAAATCCAATAGATTATGTTCTTACAACAAGGACCAAGAACACTAGAATCAGGTTGACAAGATTAACTCTTATACAAATCTTCCGAACTTTGGGCTGGACTCTCTCGGTCTCTTCTCACATTGGGTGCTCTAGGCTTCTCCTCAAGGTAGATGCTCTCAGCTTCTCTTTCGGCTAAGTGCTCTCAGCTTCTCCTTCGGCTAAGTGCTCTCGGCTTCTCCTTCAGCTAGGTGCTCTCGGCTTCTCCTTCAGCTAGGTGCTCTCGGCTTCTACTCGAGTTGGGCTCTCGGCTTCTTCTCCTCACAGGTGGGTGTGTGTACCTGCAAGGCGCTCCGATGCCAAAGTCAGATATAGTTTTATGTTCATCAGATAAAATTGAATCTCTCTCACCTCTTGAGTTGAACCTCTATTTATAAGGCTCTCTTATTGGGCTTAAGAGT
>Ga0123342_1010214_pt1 | contig 10853 bp, 4 predicted proteins | sample Turbeawhitnodule_FD_89960 | JGI IMG/M metagenome (GOLD analysis project Ga0123342, IMG submission 89960) | Root nodule microbial communities of legume samples collected from Mexico - Turtle bean Mexico white nodule | ecosystem: Host-associated > Plants > Roots > Nodule | place: Mexico: Nepantla... | reverse complement strand
TTATAATAATATTAGTAACATTTATAATAATATTAATAACATTTATAATAATATTAATAACATTTATAATAATATTAATAATATTTATAATAATATTAATAACATTTATAATATTTATAATAATATTAATAATATTTATAATAATATTAATAATATTAATAATAATAATAGTAATAATATTAATAATATGAATAATATTAATAATATGAATAATATGAATAATATGAATATAATATTAATTATAATAATAATATTAATAATAATGTTAATAATAGTGTTAATATAATATTAATATGTATAAATTATGTTAATAATAATAACTATAATTAAAATGATAATATGACCAAAGAACTTCTCTAGTCTAGTGGTTAGCCCTTCCCTGGTTATTGGAAGAACTTGGGTTTGAATCCTGGCTTTTGCGCGCTTTCCTTGCAATATTAATTGGGTGCTTGGGTTCGTTAAAACCATTTTTTCTTGTAGTGTATCTAGTAGAGTGGCTGGTGGAGAATTTTATTATCTACATTATTCTTATTCGCGGAAGGTATTGTTTTTTTTAATCGACAAATAATAAATTAATAGAAAAAAATATAAAGGGTGCTCCAATCCTTATACACTTTAAGGGCACATAACATATTCTCAAAACACCCTACAAATGAAAGAAAAATCTATCAATACATACTGACCCCTCTATCCCCACAAAATCTAACGTTTTGTTATCATATTAATACAAGTATTCGGACATTGGACCCAGTTGGAGAAAGAAAACAACGTCATTGGGACCTTGTTTTTTGACAAAGCCCACGACTACATTTGGATTAGGGCAAAGATTTCACTTGCATCCATTTTTGCTTGGTTAAACACAATCTCATTCCTATGTTTCCAAATGTATCGGATGATGGATACCCACACTCCTTTCCACAACTTATTGCATTATTCTTTGCTAAATCAAGATCAATGAAATTGTTCTAAGTGTTTCTTCAAAGCAAAATGATTTACAAATCTAACCCCAATCCATTTACTACAACAATTCCAAAAAACGCTTGCAATCTGACAACTTAAGAAAAGGTCTGAAGACGTTTTCTCCTCTGTCCCACATAAAACACACAATGAATCCGCAAGGTGGACCAAAGTTCTAATTAGATTTTGTTTTGTGACAATCCTATTTTGCAATGCCCTCCAAACAAAGCATTGTGCCGATAGTGGGACTAACAAACCCAGAACCCTATACATAACCTTAATTGCATTTGGGATATAATTAGAAATGATTGCATATGCATATTTGACAGAGTACTTACAGGTTGTGGGTCTCTCCATAATCATTTATCCTCCCTACTTGATTTCAAGGTTTAACTTTCCGGCACAAACATAAATTCATCTACTTGGGCCTTCTCCCATTTAAACCACTCTCTTCTCTACTTGAATTCCCAAACCCAACTGTCTCTATTCCATTTACCAAAGAAACACAGGGAATTATCTACGATGAGAGAGTTATCAAACAACCTTGAGAATATGACTTTCAATTAACAATTATCAACCCAAACGTCTTCCCACAACTTGACTTTTTCACCAGACTCAACTGCCCATTCCATATTAGAATCAAACCAATTGGTGCCTTGCCCATCCTCGCACACTTTGTTTAAATCGCACTAGCATCTAGAAGCTAGATTCAGATAGATTCCTCTAAGAACCATATTTAGAAGCAATAATATCTTTCCATAAACCATTCTCAAGATATACAAGTCTCCATTTCCATTTGCCAAGTAAAGTTTTGTTGAAAGTATCTATCAACTACAATATCGAAACAAAAAAATTGCAGAATAATTAAAATTTTATTCTTAATTAAATGAAGTAAATAAAGATTCTTATATGTCGATCATTTTTATTGACTAAAAAAAATTGTATGATTAAGTTTATTTTCTTATAATTTTTTTTATAGGAACTTACAAAAACTTAAAAGTAAAATGCAAATTATTTTAGATAATATAGTTATGGTTAATGAATGAAAGGAAAAGGTAACTAGTGCCTTCAAGAAAATTTTAAATGAAAATACACTACAAGAAATTTACTTTTTACATACCGATTATTACATACGGATTCAAATCCGTATGTAAATTGAACATTACATATGAATTTTATATACGAATTTGAATTCGTATGTAAAGTGACGTTACATACAGATTTTTACATACGGATCTTGATCCGTATGTAAAGTAAGCATTACATACGGTTTTTTCATACGAATTTGGATTCGTATGTAAAGTCAGCATTACATACAGATTTTTATATACGAATTTTGATTCGTATGTAAAGTCAGCATTACATACAATTTTTTACATACAGATTTAGATCTGTATGTAAAGTCAGCGTTAGATACGGATTTTTATATACGGATCTGGATCTGTATGTAAAGTTAGCATTACATACTGATTTTGATTAAATATTTTTAATAATTGCAATAATAATAATATTGATATTAGTGATAATATTAATATTAATATTAATATTTTTATTAATATTAATATAAATAATTTAATAATATTATTAGTAATAATAATAATAATATTAATATTAATAATATTAATAATATTTAAAATATTAATAATATTTAATATTATTAACAATAGTTAATAATATTTTTAATAGTAATAAATTTATAATGTTTATAATATTAATAATATTTAATAATATTAATAATGTTAATAATATTTAATAATGTTAATAATTTTTATAATGTTAATAATATTTAATAGTATTAATAATTTTAATAATATTAATAATATTTATATTATTTATAATATTAATAATATTAACAATAGTTAATAATATTATTAATGTTAATAATAATAATAATTTTAATAATATAAATGATATTAATAATAATAATAATAATAATAAGTATAATAAAAATCATAATATGACAAAAGAATTTGTGTGGTGTAGTGATTAAAGCTCATTGGATTCGAGTTCTGCCCTCTACAGTTTGTGTCTAAATATGGGAAAATGTATCATATCACAACTTGTCTAAGCATAACAAATTTAAAAAAAAAAATGCAATTATATGATGTAATAGCATAACGAATTTAATATCACTAAAAATATTTACCATGCTCAATTGTTTGAAGATGATATGTTGCTTATATATGCCTTTAAAAATGACATTCAACTCAACTGACCTATACTTTTTGCTAAATGAAGCAAAAAGTTGTCAAGTGTATCATCTTCCCTTATGTATCTTTCTCTCCAAAGTTTTTGAGCATTATGGAGTAGATGTTGAAGGAGAGTCTTTAATAGTTAGATGTTGAAGGAGAGTCTTTAATAGTTATGCAACCCTTAAATAAGATTGGAGAGAGATAAGTGGATTTACATGCATGTAGAAAGTGCTTTAGCATTTGAAGATAAGCTTGGTCCCATGCAGACTAAGGATAATCCTGCACTAGAAAATAAGGAGAAACAACTAACTCTATTTGAACTAGCCCTTCTCACAAAATTGGATTAAGTTTACAACTATCAAGTGAGAAAGAATGAAGAATATATTGAAACTATTGAGAATGTCCATTTAGTACTTGAGAGTATCAAGAGAAAGCTTAAAAGATTAAATTTGGAGAGTAGCGGAGAATCTAGTGATGATTAGTAACTCCTTGTTTGTGTTGTTTTTTTTGTTTTACAATGATTGAATATTCTTCTTTCAGTTATAATTGTTTTGATGAAATGAATAAATTGAAAATTAGTTTGTTTCAATCTTAGTATGAAATTCATAAGTTTTGTTTCTAATTTAATATGTTAAATCCAACAATAATTTATTAGCATATCAATTTAATGGATTACAATTTGAATAACAAATTAAATACATTTTGTTGGAACTATTTTTTTATATGAATAATTGATTATCAGAGGTTATAATTGATTATTCCACAAAGCATTAATCTTGATAAAGAGTTTTAGCTTTAGAATAATCGATTACATAGGAGCTTAATAAATTATTACAAGAATGAGATGTTTTAAAAGAATCAAGTTTGCTATAAGATAATCAGTTAACTCGTTACTTAATCAATTAATAATACTTTAGTGTGATATTTTCTTATCTTCTTTTATAGCATATGATATATAACATGTTTTTATTGATTTATCTTTTTGATAATTTCGCAAAGGGAGTATGTACTTAATTGTGTTAGAATTAAAGAGGTTGAACTTAAGAGGTGGGATGAATTTAACTATAAAAAGTTTTCAAAAACATTTAGAATGTATCTTTGATAAGTTGATAAATCTCAGAATTTGGTTGTATTTCTTTTAATATATTAAAACTACGAGACAAATATCAAAGATACAATGGTTTATTCTAATTCACTTTTTTTTCAAGAGTTACATCCAGTTGCATAGCTACACCGACCAAGCTCACACTATAATAATTTTTTTTACAACAATACGTTAATATAAAAATACACCAACACTACCATTATTGAACCCTACAAGAGCAAAAACGAAACCAACACTACTGCAAAAAAAGCACATTTACGACACCAAATACACATTGCTTTTACTGTCAAATATTGTCCATCAAAACGCAGTGATATTTTTTTAAATTAAAACGTGTGTAAAACAACGATTGTGGGTGAAACCACTATTTTAGATCAAAACGCCTTAGTTTAAAACGACGATTTTGACCATAACTTCCATTTATATCCGTGGGGAAGGGTCTAAAACCGCAGTTATGGTCAAAATCGTGGTTTATACCACCATCTTTGTTGAGTCAGGGGAAAGGTCTAAAACGGAGGTTTTGACCATAATCGTCATTTTAGACCTCTTGCGTGTATAATGTTTGGCAGTGCATGGAAGGGTCTAAAGTGACTGCTATGGTAGAAACTGTCGTTTATGTATGAGATAAACACAATAGTCAAATAGCCGCCATCTATGTCTCAAGAGAATAGACTACGTATTTAAACACAACGATCCAAGAGTCATTGTGTTAATGCTAAAATAACCGTTGTTTTTCACTTTTTCTGCACCAATGCAATTACATCTTGTTGCTTATCCATGACTGGAATGTCTATATACAAATAACAACTCTACACAAGAAATAAAAAGTGCAATGAAATAAGGTCACTTGCATCATAGCTAAGTACAATAGAAAGTAAATATCAAGTGAATACCATGATATCTCCTTCAGTCAAATGAATGATCTTTTAATCAATAAAAGATCCAGAAGAAAACATTTTTGGCTCAGTGCAAATTGTCTCTTAATATTGAAAATTATTTCAAAATAAAAATTTAAAAATGTCTTGTCAAAAAGAAGTCATGAATGAGAGTTATTCATCATCTACTGACACAATAACAACCTCAAGGGTGAAGAACACAGTGGTGAAGTACATACAAACAATATATGATGTATTCAACGGTACAAAAAATATTTTTAGCTGTGTCTAGAATTGTGCTTATACACTTTCATATATACTAGTAAAGAGAAACTTGTGAGAATTGGGTTGAGTTAAACTATTGTAAATCCTTCACAATGTGAAGTATATCCTTAGAGCTTTCATTGTTCTCCCGATAGATAGGTTTTCGTATTATAAAGAGATTTTCATCTCATGGGAGATTAGAATTAGTTTCGCAAAGAGGTAGAGAATATTTGGTAAACCTATAGAGGTTTAGAATACTAGGTGGACCTGTAGAGGTGTAGAATACCGATGTACCTAAAGAGGTGGAGAATACTAAAGATAGTGAAAGGCTATTGAGTGGGTTGCTCAAGGGGAACCAATATAAATTTTGTGTGCATTTCTCTCTTCCTATTATTTGTTAAACGTTGTATTTGCTTTGTTTTTCAGATTTGGGAATTGAGTTCAAACTCTATTCAAGCCCCCATCTAGAGCCAATTGTACCTTCAATTGGTATTAGAGCTAACCTCAGGAGTTAGTTATTTACAGGAAACAATCCTAGGTGAATTCATGGAATTTGAAGGATAAGCCATCAACAAGTAATGGAAGAGAAATGTGATTAATTGAAACTGATAACAACATTTTTGGAATACAAAAATGTTGAACTCCTGAACGTCATCAAGAAAGGTATTCCTTTATTAATTGATTCTTCTAGAAATCCCACTGATTAGCATTCTTGGAACGAAAAGTAGATAGCATTGTCTCAATTAAATGATAAAGCTAGACATCTCCTTTTATGTGCTCTATCTGAAGATGAAGTGTCTAAAATTCACGCCATGGTAAGCATAAATCATATGTAGGAGACTTTCGCCTTATATCATGAAGGATCCAAGGAAGTGAGACAAAACAAACTAAATCTTCTAAGAACTTAATATGAAATGTTCAAAATGGAAGAAAGTGAGTCCAATTTAATCCATAATAGCAAGGCTACAAATTATATAGGTTATGTTCAAAAGAAGTTCCAACGCATGCATATACCTTTATCATCTTACATCTCATCATTTGCATCGTCTAATGATTCATCTAAGAGTGAACCCAAGAAAACTAACAAGAAAGGATCCAAAACTTAATGGGTACCTAAAGAGAAAATAATACCTCTTGTAGATGTCCTCAATTCCAACAAGGAAACCCCTTTCATGATACCTAGATAGTGGTTGCTTATGTCACATGACAGGAGAAAGGTCCATATTCCAAGACTTCAAACAGAAGAAAGAAGGAAAGGCCATCTTTGAAGAAAAACAATACAACCAGGTGATTGGTGGTGGCCAGGTAAGTTTGAAACCTTCCATGTATATTAACAATGTTTTACTAGCAGATGGTCTTAAACCCAACCTACTAAGCATAAGCCAATTGTGTGACAGTGGGAACAATGTTATTTTTAATAAACACTAGTACACATCTTATCAAAATGATGGAATTGTTCTAACTAGTTAACCTCGGGTAAACTGGATGGCGGACTCGACTTCTGGTCTTTCTTCTTTGGCAAGTCTCGCACTTGGCTCCATTGGACAGATTCATAGAATAGAAAATGAGATATTACACCAAATTGATTTAATAAGTTGAAAATGTTCAAGAGTAAGTTATCTTAATAGAGCGAGGTTGACATGCCTTTGCTTAAACTAGCAAAAAGCCACACTTATATAAATTTTCCTTTTTCACATGTTCTCTTTAGGTTGTGTTATATTAAATGATAAAAAGTTAATGTTGAAAACTATCTTAATCAATTATTATTTCTTTGCTTAGTTTTTAGTGTTTTATATTACATTTTCAATAAATTATCAAAATTACTTTATTTATTATCCAAGATAAATAAAAATAATATTTTTATAATATTTTTTCAAAAACCATAAAAGCCTAAATGTTTTGAATGTATGTTTAACAATTATTGTTAAAATACAATTATTAGGTCCGAAGAGAAATTTTGGGAGCACAGATAACATTTTCCTCGTAGGTAGATTCTCCCTGCACCCGATGATTTTTAACTGGCACCCAATCACATGTACGAAAAGACCAAATTACCCTTAATGAATTTAAAAATACATAAAATGTGATATGCACCCAATGTCATGCACGCAACCCTATTGTTCTTCTTCTTCCTTTGTGCGTGAAGCAGTAGCCGCAGGAACTGTGAGGCACCGTGAGACACCGTCAGCCACCTTCGCTCTGTTTGTTTGCTTCGCCATGAGTGACCTTCATCATCGCAGGCAGAGGGAACCATTGTCGAAGAAGTCAAGGTATCCTTCGTCATCGTAGTTTTTTATCCACTGTAGAATAGTGGCTTCCGGATAATTTTATCCGCAAATCATTATTGGCTTCCGAATATTTATATCTGCACTTCATTAATGGCTTCCAGATATTTTTATCCGCACTTCAATAATAGCTTCCGGATATTTTTATTCGCACTTCAATAATGGCTTCCAGATATTTTTATCCGCACTTCAATAATGCCTTCCGGATATTTTTGTCTGTAAGATACATTTGACTTGCGGATATTTTTATCCAAAATGTTGTTGTTGTTCTGCATATATTAATATCCGTATGAGTGTTAGGTACTTAGGGCACTTGACTTCTATGGAATTTTTCATTTGTTGTTTTATACTATATGTGTTATAATTTTTTATATATGTTAAATTGAATGTTATTTTTATGAAATGTAAGATGGTGCGGACTAGAGGTGGAAGAAGTTCTAATTTGGATTGTGTGTGACCAACTGCATCAGTTAGAAGAAAACGGGGTGGCCCTAGTACTTCAATTTCAAATGAACAATTTGAAGATTATATTGAACAAGAAGAAGTTGAAGTTGATGATGAAGGTTATCCAAGAGGGCCATTGGATAAGTCCTTACTCGTTAATTATGAACATCATGTTGCCAAACAATTGTGGGATGGTTTGGTAAGTAATGAAAAATATTTTGTTGTATTTGGTATGTATTCTGAATTATTGATGATATATGTTGATTATTGTAGGATCGTGGTGAGCTGAAGGTCGTTTCACATGGGAGGAAGATAAATAAGTTAGGAGCACCTCATGAGCACATACAGGCTGTTGTAGAATTGTCTGGCTTAGGTGGTTTGCTTCATGCTAGTTATGAGAGTTTAGACCGAGGACTGTTGTGTGCTTTTGTAGAGAGGTGGCATGAAGAGACAAACTATTTTCATTTACCGGTTGGGGAGATGACTATCACTCTTGATGATGTGTCAAATTTGTTGCATTTACCCATTGTTGGTTATTTTTACACGCAGGAAACCTAAGATTCAGATTCGGTGAATGATTTATTGGTAGAATCCCTCCGTGTTGACCATGGACTTGCATCTGAAGAAACAAGACACTGTCGGGGAGCTCATGTGCGCCTGAGTTGGTTAAGAGATGTGTATGAAGACGCATGCTCAAGGAGGCAGTGGATTGTGGCTGCCAGAGCTTACTTACTTCACCTTGTCGGATGCACTATTTTTGCGAACAAGAGTGCTACATCAGTCAGTGTGTTTTATCTTGAGTTTTTTTGTTGATTTGAGGCTTACTGGTGGATATTCTTGGGCATTAGCTGCCCTAACTCACATGTATGAGCAGCTAGGAGATTGAAGTTATGCAAACACTAAGCAATTAGCTGGTTATGCGACATTGTTGTAGGGGTGGATTTATGAGCACTTCCCGTCTATAGGGATGAGACGTATGCAAGCACTGTATTCTGAAGACCAACCTCGGTGTAGGTTGTATGATGCTGAAAAAGGTACTTCAATTGTTGTTGTTCGATCACAATTGGATACATTGACATCAGCTTTCATTCGGTTTTGTCCATACAACGAGCACAAGAAAGAGCGTCCATTCGAGTGAATTTCCTTATTCTGTGGTTATTTGAGGCTTAGAAATTGGACACAATTGCACATGCCAAAATATGTTCTGCGTCAGTATGGATATACACAGATCATCCCTTACAACCCATTTGTACTTGGACATGGTCATCCGGATACAGATGAAATGGACCGTCGATGGTTACATTTCAATGATTATGTCATACATGATTATGCCATAGCACCTTATCCTGATGCTTGCGTTGAAGAGTACATATCTTGGTTTAGATCTGTATCACATCCATATGTGATTAATACAAATGAGCGTTTTGTACCCGTACCTTCAGATGCACGTGATCACGAAGCAGTGCCAAGTCATCCTGAGGAGTCACATCCTGAACATCCTGCTCTGGTATGCTTCTAACAATGTGTACGTATTAATTTGTAATATCTTTTTCTAATAGTATGTCATTCATGCTTGTAGGGTATTTGTCGTAGAATTATACAAACATTGCAACCATTACTTAATCATGGTGATGTCGTGGAGGGCACCCCTGTTTGGGAAGGCATACAAGCAACCATTATGTTAGCACGAGGAGCGACTAATGATAGAGTTGTATATGTCAGGAGATATGCACGTAGGAGTGATTGACAATGTATTATGATAATGTATCAGGATAATGTATTTGAACCTTATTTATATGTTTAAATGTATTTGAACCTTATTACAATGTTTTAGTATTTCAATGGACATCCGCAGGCACTTCACTCACTTCCAGATATGGACATCCGCAGGAACATTTGTGACTTCTGGATATTTTTATCCGCAAGCAAAATTTTGACTTCCGGATATTTTTATCCACAGGCAACATTTTGACATCTGGATATTTTTATCCGCAGACAACATTTTGACTTTTAGATATTTTTATCCGCAGGCACTTCACTAACTTCTGGATATGCCCATCCGTAGGCACCTGATAATTATGTAGGACAGTTCCAAAAGCTATTAAACATTGAAAATGTATTGAATACATAACCATTGCAAATGTACTAAACATCCATAAACCTAAACATTAAGTATCTATTACAAATGTTATGATTACAAATATCGTCTAATTGACATTAGTTGTGTATAAACTTGTATCCGGTTAGCGTAGTATGTTGACCAAGTTTGGGTCGTAGGATAACGATGTGATGCCCACAATATATCTATAGGTGGAATTGGACAACCATCTTTGAGCTTGACCTACAAAGGTAATAAATATAAGGTACATAAATCCTAATTTAGCAGTATGAGAAAGTTTTTGATTGGTTTAGTTTATACCTGCACAAAATGATTTCCGTGGACATGCCCAATTGCAATGATTCGGTGATGACAGAAGTTACTTGATGCTTGGGTTCTTAGAGGAAAAGTACTCAATGATTGTAACATGGACAAAGAAACAAGAATGACATTATACTGATTTGCAATAACATATCCCATGTCTGGAATTGTCATCCACTTATATGTTCCTGCCTGCAAGTACAATTGAGAAACAAAGTTAAATGAAGAAATGCAATGTAAAAATGAAAGGGTGTTAGTGGTTGGTACCATAGACATGTGCTCCACTAGAAGTGACTTCTTCAAGTATTCATA
>Ga0123342_1010213_pt1 | contig 10855 bp, 5 predicted proteins | sample Turbeawhitnodule_FD_89960 | JGI IMG/M metagenome (GOLD analysis project Ga0123342, IMG submission 89960) | Root nodule microbial communities of legume samples collected from Mexico - Turtle bean Mexico white nodule | ecosystem: Host-associated > Plants > Roots > Nodule | place: Mexico: Nepantla... | reverse complement strand
GGTTTTGAAGATTCACCTAAAGACAAATGACCCATAATGTTTGCACAAGGAATCAAACAATTAGTGAAAAAGAAGTTAGAATACACTCTCTCAAGTTTGCGTCACTTTTGGTGAAAAGAAATCAAAAGGGGAACACTCAAAAGAATTTTATCCTCTCAAAAAAGGTCTTTCTTGGTGTTGAAAATTTTATCAAGTGAAAGAGGACAAAGCCAAACACACTTGATCTCAAATAACCACAACAAAACTTAAGGAATTTGAATAGACAAACAAGAAAAGCTCAAAAACAAGAAAGTTAAACCAAATTTTGGGAAAATAGATGATGACAAAACTTGGAAAGGAAGACAAGCAAGAAAAAGGCACACAAAAAGACTCTAAGATACTTACTAAACTTTTAACAATGAAACTTTCTTTATAAATTTGTCAAAGCAAAAGGATAAAAATTCCACAAAGGTTGAAATCAATTTACCAATCAAGATGGACCCAAAATTTTGAAAATGTTGCTCTTTGAAAAAAAACTGGAACAAATTTTTTTTTTTATACTTGTTTTTGGATTATGGAAATGAAATGTCCATAGTTTTCACCATGCATATTTTCATATAACTCCAATTTTCACAATAAGTTTGGGATTCAAAATAATTGATCACTTGAAATATTTTGTTTGAAACTTAAATCTACTTCTACTAAAACAAGTTTCTAATTACTTATAAACTTTCACAATTAAAAGCAAGTAAGTAGAACACTAAAGAACATATGACTCAAGGCAAAGAAGCAAGAACAATAAAAGACATAAAGGAACATTCAAAAAGTGAACAAATTTAATGAATAACAATAATGCCGAATAGAAAAGCAAGAAAGTGGGATTCAAATTAATTGATCACTTGAAATCTTTTGTTTGGAACTTAAATCTACTTCTACTAAAACAAGTTTCTAATTACTTTTAAACTTTCACAATTAAAAGCAAAGTAAGTAGAAGCAAAATATAAGGACTCCTAGAAACACTAAAGAACATATGACTCAAAGCAAAAGAGGCAAAAACAAAAGAAGACACAATTTAACATCCAAAAGCGAAAACAAAGCTAATTGATGAGATAAATACCGAATTGAAAAGCAAGAAAGTAAAGGGCTGAATTTAAATGTGCTTGAATGTAAAGACAAGAAATTTAAGGTGCAAGAAAATTAAAGTGCCAAATCAACTCAAAGCAAAATAAGCTAAAGAACCTAAGCTCTGGCAACCACATGATGTGAGTTGATTTTTATATGGTTCCATTTTATGGTGGCACTTTTACTTAGAGTTGGGATTCTAGAAATTTATGGTGAAACCTAAGGAAGTTTCCTACTGGACACGAACTTAACCAAATGGTTAAGTAAGTGTGAAGGTGCACTTCACAAAGGCAAAGATGAAAAATCAATATAAGGTGATAGATGGATGCAATGTGGAATGGAAATGGCAATAAGGTAAGCATCAATGGTGGCCATGGCCGAACCAAATGATGAACCATAATCATATAACAAAAGCAAAACTAAGAGTAAGAGTGAAGGATCGCCACTTGAGAGTCTCACACCACTCAAGATAAGACCTAGCTAAGAGGATTTAAACATCACACACTTCTCACACAATTTTTGCATAGTAACTTTTCTCTTCAAAATTAACATGTAATACATGGAGTAAGACACCCTATTTAGAGGAATGGGTGCCTTGGTGGCCAAGAAGGGCAAGGGTAGGATGGGAAATAAGGAAGGGGCGGTCTAGGAGGGTTGACTAAGGTCAAAACCGCACCTTTAGGCTCTCCTTCTAGAAACTAGGCAAAAACCCTAATTCTAGGTGCCTTATCTTGAAAAAAGTGGGCTTGGATCAAGCCCATTTCGCTATGAACACTCTTATTTATGCTAAAGGCACCTATTCTATCCTATCTTGTTATTTGGAACCCTAAAGATACCCCAAATTATTTACAACTTGTTTTATTCTTAAGAAGACCAGAAGGAAGAACATTTAATGCTCTGGTTTGTGTCCATTTCTCCCTCTAGTGAGGTCTATTAGATCTTTGGTAAGGTCTACTTGATTGATGAGATGACTTATCATAGTGTGAATGGTAATGTGCATCCTTGGTCATCTCCTTGTTGGCTTGGTTTGTATCACCAGTTGTCTAAGCTAGCTAGCTCGGGGAAAGGAGGTCGACAGAGGTCGGTGATCCAGGAGACACTAAAGTCGCCCAGGACAACTGAGGAAGGGCTGTTTGAGGTCGACCAATTGGAGGTCCTAAAGATTAGTCTAGGGAAAGGGAGAAGACATCGATCAATGATTCAAGAAACCCTGAAAGTCATAAGAATAACCACCAGTGAGTTACTCGAAGATGATTTTCTTGATGTCCTACAGGTCAACACCTCAGAAGCATGGGTAATACCCTATAAACATTATCTCGCTAATGGGTTGCTTCCTTCCTAGCCTACGGAAGCCAAGATTGTCAAGAGGAACGCAGGTCGGTATACCCTAATAGACGAGAACCTATTTTGTTACGGTTATACTCACCCAATCCTCACTTGTGTGAGTAGAGATCGATGCACCTGCATAATGGGGGACGATAAGTCCCAATCAGCTCAGGTTTTCTAGTAAATTTATGAGGGAAAGATAATTAAAAATAACAAAAGAAATAATTGAATTGGTTGAGGAATATTATTAAATATAGGAATAATTGAATTGGTTGAAGAATATTATTAAATGCAAGTAAAAGCATTTAAGAATGTTTATACTCAAAAGTAACAGGTACACGATGAACAAATTATTGTTTGAATAATGATGTTGAATATTATACTGTGGATGTTGAGATTATATTCTCGTTGACGAAAATTGTTGAAGGAATGTCTATAAAAGGGGTTTGAGACCATAGGTAAAGGTACACCTTTTCTTAATACTTTAGACTGAAACAAATTTTATAGTGTGAATATTATCACTGACTTGATCGTTCGTGTGTGATAAACAGATAAAGCCCCCTTTGTTCTATTGGAGCAGGATCTAAGCACCAATTGGAGACAGGTCAGAAGAGCAGCTTGCCCATTCCATCCAACTGAGGTCAACCAGGGAGAACACAACCCAATGTATTTTTTTATTGTTGACTAGTTATTTTAATTTCTGTTTTGAGTTTTGTTGATAAAATCCATGTTTTGTATAAATTTTTTTAAAAAAAATGTGAAGGGAAACTCGCCTAGGCGAGTTAAGCAATTTAAAAGGGATGCTCTTAAGAGCAATGTTACCCATGCTAGATAAATCTTGCTTAGGTGAGATTCTACTAATATATATGACATATCAACCTCGTTTGAGCGAGAATTGCATGCTCAAACGAGTTCCACTGACAACATTTTTAGAAATGCGAGAAAGGGACCTTTCTCCCCAATTTCAATAACCCTTTATGTTCTAAAAACCCTAAATTGTGACTTTTGCTCCCTGTTTTTGCTAAAATTTGATGTTTTTCTCTTTCAAGTTCCAAATCTCTTGCGTAATATGTGCTATGTATAAGTTCTTGCATCTATTCTATGCTTTAATTCCTATTTGAATCTATTGCTTATTGATTGTCATTACATTTTTTGGTAGTTAGGGGTTTTAGGGTTTTTGATAATTGTCTCCAAATTTTGGTACATTTTGATTGTTTAGTATGGGTTAAATGATAATTGAAGGATGTTGATAGATTGGATGTTTTATTAGGTTGTTATTTCTCATTACATTCATTTTTAGGAGTACGCATCAAGTGTTTGATAAAATGCATAAGAAAGTTTTTAGTGATAATTAGGTGAACCTTTTGTTATTTTTAGATTGAATGCAATATTATGAAAGTGGCAAACAAATGATTTTTTTTATTATTGATATGTTTGGGAAAATTGTTATAACTATAGTGTTGTAGAAAATGGGTCGTACAAAAAGCACTGCAGCACAAACTCTGCCAAAGGAAAAAAAGTTAGAATTGACTCCAATTATTCTGAAACACCAACAAGAAATAGGTTTGGTAACAAGGAAAAATAACACAAATATGACGAAATGAGGAATTGAGAATTCATCGCATAAAGAAGAGTGCAACTGCAACCTGAACAATATGATATATTTTTAAATGGGTTGCAGAGAAGAAATTGAATGAGACTGGCAGAAATACTAAGTATGATCCTAAGGTAATCTATGAATTTTATGTTAATGCTTGGATAGGAGGCGAAGGGACTCAGGAGATGAGGTCCAGAGTTAAAGAAAAATGGTTTTAATAAATACTTTATCGATGCTCTTTTTAGGGATCCTTTACAACTAAGAGGTGATGATGACTACATTTATTACTAGCCGAAGGCTAGAACCTATGGTTTTAATGATGATGAGGTAGTTAGAGAAATTTTTCTAGTTAATCATTCCTATCAAGTAGGACTAACTAGGAAATCATGGAGAATATTACAAAAAAATATATCAAGACTTTATATCAAGCAAGGTAACCTCCAACGCCTCCAACCCATGGTAACACATTGAACAACGCAGTAACCTTCAACACCTCTAAAAGCGCAATCAGACGAGCACCACATTCAACAGTGGTAAGCACCAATAGTTCAAAAGGGGAATGCTATACAAGAAATTGCTGGAAAGCGGTAAACTAAAAGCAAGGGTGAGAGCGAGAAGCCACACGCAACAACATATTAAAGCGTATCTATTACATTGGTTGTTCTACTTAACCATGTAATATAAAATCAACATTACTTAAACGCATAGTTTTGACCAAGTGAAAAAGTATATACTACAACTGTTCCTCTTAATCGATGTAATATCTCCTCTCAAAATTTTAATTTATAAAATTTATGATTGACAATTATTAACTTTATTAATCGGTGTAATTGATATAATATTACATCGGTTTCCCGCATAACTGAAGTAATATGTGATTTAAATACTACAATTATATCATTGTGTCCTAATTTACACCAGTTTCAAAATAAATAATGTAATATAATGATGTGGTGGCATCAACCTGAAAGAATTTGTACAATTTAGTAACGAGGGTTGAAAATCTTACTAATCCGTGTGGAACTAAAACAGACTCTCTTAAGTTACTTTTTGAAATTAAACTAAAACGTTCGAAAATAAGACTAAACATTTAGCTTAATTTAAAATGTGTTGGTTCAAAGGTTAGCAGTTAATAATAAACCAAGTTTTTTTTATCAGAATAATAAGGCAAGTGAATAAAGGTGTAAATTTGAATTTATTTGGAAATGTTAATAGAAAAATAGGATGGAAATTATTTGGAGAATATGTAGAAAGAGGGAAATTAGCAGCATTTGAATTTGCTGCAACACCAAGACACGTGAGTGAAACAAAGTTTTACCGTTTTGGCTTAACATCTCATAGCAGTGAGCTTCAGAATAGACAACTCTAACACTGCATTGTTGACAATATTGTACGGTTTCGTAATTTATACAGAAATAGAAAGGAAAGTCCTTCAACTTTTGCATTGCGCGGAAGGTGTGCACGAATTAGGAATCAATTTGCCACCCTTTGTCCAACACAATCCTTTCTTGATTTGGAACCATTTCTTTGTTTGCCTGTGGTTGCCATTTCTTAGTTCGATAGGATCAAGAAGAAAACGTTGAAACTATAAAGCAACCTAGGATTTTTAGGTGAATAAAAAGTTCAGACACATGACTATAAATATCAGGACTATGATGTACCATTTTTCTTTTCATGGTAAAGTTGTTGAAATGATGAGTTGAACATTAACCTTTTCCATTGATATGGGCCTAACATGACAACGATACTCCTTTCTTTCTGCTGGTATGGACCCTTCTCCTCTCATTCCAGTTTTGGCGATGAATCTTCAACTTCATTAAGCTTGACAAGTATGTGACGACATTAATGCTTGGATTTATGATTTTTATGTGTCTGAATGTTCGGCTTCCTCGCATTGGGAAATGGAATTCATTCTATCCCATAATATCACACGAACTGATATTTTAAGATTGTCCAAGATAATCCTTGTACAACAAAGATTGTTATAAAGTTCGATGAAGAAAACTATGGGTGTGTCTGTTCGATCTCTGATTATCATCAGCTTTTAAATTAATTATTGCGTCATTGAAAATACCGGATACTTATTTAAAATATTTTTTATATGATATACTCTTTTTATAATTAAAAAATTAACTATAACTTCAAAAAAGTTATCATTTGAACATTATATATATATATATATATATTATTTAAGTCATATCAAATATCTATTATATGTTATTTACCGTAGTTCTAAATTCGAGGTTGAATTCTCTCAAACCTGAGGCATGATACAAACCAAGACAACAAGAAGATGATCAAGGATGTACACTATGAAAGGTCATCTCAACATTCAAATGTAGATCTCACCAGAGGGAGAAATGGACAAACACCAAAGCATTTCAAGTTCTTCCTGTTGGACTTCTTAAGAATAAAATAAGTTGTAAATAATTTAGGCTCACTTTGGGGTCCAAATAGCAAATATAGGCTAGAATAAGGTGCGTTTAGCATAATAGGGGGTGTAGTTATCATTTTAGTTTGTTCCTAGCCCTTTTGGAAGGCATTTTGACCTTAGTTTCTAGAAGGACAAACCTAGGATGCGGGTTTTACTTAGTCAAATCCTAAGGTTGCCCATTTAGCTTGTTCTTCAAGGCTCCTTCACCTATAAATAAGAGGCCTACCTAGTGTAGTTTACAAGTTGAAATTAATAGAAGAAGAGTTACTCTGCACAAATTGTGTGGGGTGTTAGTGAGGTTTGAATTCCTTTTAGCATTTAGGTCTTATGAGTATTGAGAGCTCTTAAGTGGCGGCTATCATCACTTATCTTGGAGGTCAATCACACTCCAAGTGGCATGCTCCACTTATGAAATCCATCACATAAGCTTTCTCTTTCCTTCATTTATTCTTCCATTGTCATTCCATTTTTACTTTTTATATCATGTTTTTGTTTGGTTTTCCTTGTTTCCATTCGACATTTCTATTTGGTTTCCTTTCCTTGTATTTTAATTCCGCACATTCTAGCATCATTTTCACCTTATAATTGTCTTTTCATTTTGCTCTTGTGAAGTGAACCTTCATACTTACTTAACCACTTGGTTAAGTAAGTCTCCAGTGGGGATCTTCTTAGAGTTCTCACCTTTTTTCTTGCTTAAAATCTCAATCTAAGTAAAGCGTCACACCAAAAATGAATAATCCTATAATCAACTCACATCACATCTCATCTTGGAAAATCTCAACCGTCATAAAGACTCTTCGGATTCAACATCCTCGAGCCTGGGGACAAGTGTAACGGTCAGTACGTACGAACAAGTCGAAGTCCAGCGTAAAAGGTTAAGCATTAAAAGGTTAAGCATTAAATAGTGCATTCTTAATTACAGATTAAATCCTTAATCAGACCCAGTAATGAAGGGCCCACAATAATTATATAAATAAGCACAGATCCCAAAGGATTAGGTACATAATCATCTAGTACTAAATACTGAGTGTCAAGTGTCAAAGTTTGACTTGATCGTCGAAGTGCCTTTTGCAGGTATCATCCGAACCCGAAGTTCACAAAGATGAGAAGTGGAAGAGCGAGAGTTGCAGGAGTACATTGAAGAGGAAGGAGTGAGGTGCAGTCAACTAGCCGACCGATAAAAGCTGAGTAATTCTCTTGGTTCCAATTCTATTCGAGAACAAAAATATTTTTTCTTTATAATTATATATAAAGATTTCACTTGAATAAAAATAACTTCCAAATTCCAGAAACTTTGCTAAGAACTCACCAAACAACTATTAACAAAACAAAAATATACTTGTTGTCAATTATATACAACTAGCCGATGTAACACTTTTACAAATATATATAATAAAAAATAAATTTGTAATTAAATAATATGAAAAATATTAAAATAAATAATATTAAGAATTATATAGTAGGTCTAGAAAAAAAAAAAAGGTTGTCTACATATTTACGAGTTCCCACCAAAAGGTGAAACTAAACCCTATACAACAAATTTGTACTCTACAACCTACGTACACATAGGGATGTGGCACTATGAGTGGTTGGTCCATGTTGTATATGAATGGTGGGAAATTGAAAATATAGCCATTAGGCAGGGTAGTTGACCATCCCCAAACAAGTGTGTTTTGATTACAAATGAATTCAAACACGTATTTTGATTACAGAGAGCTCAGACAGTGAGCTAGAATAGACTATAATTTTTGCTTGGAAGTCTAGTCTATTTTGCTATTGCTTTAGAAGGTGTGCATGAACTAATCAATTTGCCAACCCTTTGGTAAACACAATTCTTTATTTGATTTGGAACCGTTTCTTCTTTTGCCTGTGCCATTTCTTAGTACTTATAAGTGGGATGTTCGATAGGATCAAGAAGAAAACGTTGAAACTATAAAGCAACCTAGGATTTTTTAGGTGAATAAAAACTTTAGACACGTGACTATAAATATCAGGACTATATATGATGTACCATTTTTCTTTTCATGGTAAAATTGTTGATATGATGTGAGGTGAACATTAACCTTTTCCATTGATATGGGCCTAACATGACAACGATACTCCTTTCTTTCTGCTGGTGTGGACCCTTCTCCTCTCATTCCAGTGGCGATGAATCTTCAATTTCCTTGAGCTTGACAAGTATGCGACGACGTTAATGCTTGGATTTGTGATTTTTATGTGTCTGAATGTTTGGTTTCTTCGCATTGGGGGAGTGCAATTCATTCTTATCCAAATTGTTTGCTCATTACTACACGAACTGATATTTTAAGATTGTCCAATATAATCCTCGTATAACAAACATTGTTAAAAGTCGATGACGACAACCATGAGAGTGTGTTCGATTTCATTGATATTCTTCAGCTTTTGAATTAGTTATTGCGTCGTTGAACAAACTGGAAACTAAACTAGACTTTACGATGTTGGAGATTTGTTTTCAGAAAAACAGAACAATCTTTTTAAATGTAACTTTGTGTTTGACAATAATTTTTATACTGAAATAGTATTTCAAAGTGTGCTTTTTAAAAAAAAAATAGAAAAATCTATTATTCTAATATTTTTAATTTTTTTTAAATCATATATATTGAAATACGTTTTTGTATTTTGTATTTTATTTTTTTAAATCATGAATAAGGACATGATTTTGTGTTTTTATTTTTTTAAAATAAAAAGTGTGTTTGACTTGAGAATTAGTTTGAATAAAATTTGTTAGAAATTTTAAATAGTAAGAAATACCAATTTAATAACTACTTATAATAATATAATAATGTACTGGGCGGATATGTTTGGGTCCGAATACATTATTCTGGCCCAACTAGTATGAGAAGATAAATATTTAGGGTAATTTCTTCCTGCGCCTCTACAAATTTCTTCCTGCACTCCATTCTTTTCGGAGAAAACTGTTTTGCCCCCTTTAAAAAATAACTTTCGGATTGTTCTTTCTGAAATATTTCTGAAACATCTTTTCCACAACATGTTTTAAGAATTTCATATTTATCAATCCGAAAATAGATAAAAAGATGTGTTTTGGAAAAGGTGTTCCGGAATGATCTTTTGTCTTCTGGATTTTATATTCTGAAAATACCTTTTGCTTACGGAACCACTATTCCATAAACACCTAAAACTGTAAAGGGTAATTTTGGTATTTTTACAGAATGTAGGGGTGCAAGAAGAAATTGCCAATACTTAGTTCGGCTCATAACGATAATGGATTCAATGACACTTAAGAACTTGGCCCAAAACAACTGGAAAAATATATTTAAAAGGGAACAAAAATAAAAATAATTGGGAACCAACAAAAATGAAAGGAGATCTACGAGTACTATAAAAGTGCCTCAAGACTCTGAACAAAAATAAATGCAATTTGATACACTACACCCCTCACACTTATATTTATATGCTCTCACTGCTTGTTGGAGTTTTGAAGCTTTTCTCGCTGTGAATTTTAAATTTTAAACATATCAAAACACTCATAGAAGGAAAGTCCATAATCCATCTAAAGGACACAATCGAAATCAGTTGGAAAGAACAAATAATATTTTTAATTAAAAATAAAGTAAATATAATTAAAATATTATTTTATTAAATTGTTAAAGTATGTGTTTTTATTTTATATACCATGACATCAATGCCCAATCAGTTTTTAGGAAAATAAGTAGAAGAATTCCCAAAGCTAGCATGACACACGCATTGGTATAGTTGTTACCAGTAGGTCTATGCAAAAAAATCTGGTTTTGTCAAACTACTCCACTTTTACATTGTTCTAATCCATTAAAAATCCGTTTATCTAAATCCAGTTTTTAATTTAATCCACATTTTTATTATATTTTCAAATCAGATATCCATTTTGTTTATATGGATTTTAGAAATTGGAAAATCCAAATTTCTAATCCAAATTTTTTAAAGGAGACTCTTACTCCAGTGCATCTACCCAAACCACTTTTTTATACTTTTACTCATTTTTTGTTCCCTCTCTCTCTGCACCTCTCTCTCTCCAATCTCTTATTAATTTTTTGTAATTTTATTTGCTCTCTTTCACACACAATGAAACAACCAAGTCTTATACATTTTTTTTATAATTTTATTTGTTCCAATATTTTATACATAATAAATTAATATAATATTTTCAAATTTCAAGTATTATAGGTAGGTGCATTTTAATGTTAAGAATATATATATTATGTTATGTTTAAATTTTTTAGTATTATTAAATTATAATTTTATTATATTTTCTTAACATTTATAATATTCAACTCTTTTACATGTTATTATATTAATATATTAATATTATGTTAATTTTTAAAAAGTACATGGATTTTGATTTAAAATACAATTTACCTTATTTTTTTATAAAAATATGG
>Ga0123342_1010212_pt1 | contig 10855 bp, 3 predicted proteins | sample Turbeawhitnodule_FD_89960 | JGI IMG/M metagenome (GOLD analysis project Ga0123342, IMG submission 89960) | Root nodule microbial communities of legume samples collected from Mexico - Turtle bean Mexico white nodule | ecosystem: Host-associated > Plants > Roots > Nodule | place: Mexico: Nepantla... | reverse complement strand
AGGACGTAAAACTTTACCAGTACGAGTGTTAATACCAAAAAACTTGAGCACATTGAAATCGAACATATCATTCTTCATTGAAGCTTTAGACGAATTACCCACTAGACAAGTTAAATATTTAATAACCAAAATAGCCCTAGAAACCTCAATCTTATCCTGAAAACGAACATAATTCCTCATACGCCATATCATTCAAATAGAAAAAGTTATCACAACTAGCTTAACCAATTTAACCAATGGACTACGATCACTCTTAATAAAAGAAATAAGATCATTCTCATTAGAGAAATCATAAGTAGGAAAAATGTGTCGAACCCAAATCCAAATACGCAAAACATTAGCACATTCAAAAAATAAATGTTGAATAAATTCATCGTGTTTTTCGCAAAGCGTACACATAGAACAAATATGCAGACCTTTATTTTGAATATGTTGATCTGTAGGAAGTCGCCCATGAAAAACTTTCCAAAAGACAAGAATTCTAAAAATATATTTATGTTTTTAGTATTTCCTTTTAATTATTTTATAATATTATTAGTTATTGAGTTTCTTAATATTTATTTCTATTATATATTTTTATCATATTTTAGATGAAAAATATAATAGCATGTATCATAGAAAAATAAATAATTTATAATTAATGAATATAATACATTTTTACCATAAAATTAACCTCCTTTTAATTGCATTAGTTAATTTGGTTTGTAATTGAGTAGATTTTTCTTAAACTCATACCACACCATTCAATTAAATATTATTGATTCATAATTTATTTTAACTTAAATTAAAATTAGGGATAACAAAGTGGGTTAGACTTGACGAATCGATCTCTCAATCCATCAATTCGTCATCATTTAGGCGGAACATGTCAATCTTTTTAATTCGTCAAGCAATATGGATCTCATCCGTCTAATCCATCAACCCGACGGGTCACAAGCAAGGTTAGTCCGTCAACTCGCCCTTATTTATTTTTGGCACATTTAAAAAAAAAATTTATGCTTCTGGAATTAAAAATAGTGGTAGTTAATATTTTATACGAAACTTTATTTATATTAATTTCTTTATACATCATTTGATTTATTGAAATATTATTGATATTTTTTTATTTCATTAAACATTAAACCTTCTTTTATTAAAATATTAAAATTTAATTCAATTTTTTTTCTTATATTTATATTGTCCAAATAACAATATCAATAACTACAACAAATAATTAAATAAAAAATAAATAAATAATTACAAAATAAAATTCACTTTTTATAAAAGACGGATCAATCCGCAGTCCACTGATCTTCCAACCACCTTATTACGAAATGATTTAACAATTTCAACTTATATAACATTTAACGAACTAAAATGGTATGTTGTCACCAGTATGTAAAATCAATGTAACTCCCCATCATCATCTCGGAGACAAGGTTAAACAATAAGAGGGGCCAATAATTAAAAGCATCATCTAATTATGTAAATATATCAATCTAATATAAAATATTTATAACCTTCTTTTAAAAGTAATTTAGCAATATATATTAGAAAATATATTCACACATAACAATAATATATTTTAAGATTCACGACTCCACTCATTGGTGAAAGATATCAATATTTAGTTGTCGTTTTGTACATACAAAACAAGAGACATCAAATATCTTTTTCTAGGTTCAAGATTGCACTTATTATTTCTCATGCTACCAACCAAGGCTTTTTATTGAATTTGTTTTTCAAGATTTACATAATAACATAACTAGATTGTGTAGTCAAGATTAGAAACATTTTGGAGTTTTCATAAACAATGAAAATAGAAACAAAAGTGAAATCAAGATACATAATTGTCTGTGCAATAAAGAGGATAATTGAATATTTTATTGAAATAAAATACTGAAATAATGATGATGATTAAAAGAAATAAAAGTGAGGGAGTGACATACATCCCATCAGTCCATGATCTAAGAATAGGATAGCATAGCATAGCATGTGCATGCTTTCCTTTAAAGGTAAATGATGGAATGCAGCTTGGATTCTGATCACAATCACAAATTTATAATCCAACAAACAAAATCTGTTCTCCATTAGCCAGATATTATTTCAACATTGTCCTACAAAATGCCCATCCTTCTACTATTTCCTATTTCCTACCAGATCTTATCGTATCTCATCAATGTCATGCCACTCAAACAATGAAGCTACTAGCTTCATCACTTAAATCATTTTCAGATTTTTTTTGGGTCATTTACTGTGCAAAGAGGCTCTCCTGACACAAATGGCTTGTCTGAGATGAAATTTGTGCAAAACTAGGAACTTCTGCTTTGGAATATCTAAAGCTATCAGGGCATCTAGGCATTTAATCAGTACTGAAATTCCTTCAATTTAGATCATATCAACTGCATGACGTATCTATCTTACTATTCAGAATGTTTGCATTTCACCATTAATTATTTCTTATTCTTACCGGATCATTCTCTCAAAGTGAAAAGAATGTGGTGCTTTTGGGAAGTTCAACTTCAACTTTCGATGATTATTGATCTTCGTGTGATGTTGATGAACACTTAAAAGGTATCTGTAACGAAAAAATGAAAAAGTTATTCAAGAGGTCTAATTCTTAAATAAAAATCTTGTTTCCGCACACAATAATGTTAAAAATTGAGATTAAAAACAATTTAAATAAGATGTTATTCCTTAATCATCAAAGTACAAACTTTGATAAAAACTAATTTTATATTGAAAACTTTAAAATTGATTTTTTTTAATTCTTTTTTTTATAAAAAAATTTCATGTTAGGCATTATTATGTTACTTGACATCTCAACTAGTTTGACACCTCAAATAATAACAATAATTTGTCATCACATAAAAAAAATATTATTAAATATATATATATATAAATATGAGGATTAGACCAAAACTCATATATTAAAAAAAACGATACATAAGTAGACTATACCTATTAATAAATAATTCTAATAACAGACTAGATGAAAACCTATTATACCAATGAACGGATTATCTATGAATAAATCCTAAACTAGATTTTCTGTCTAATTTATAGGTCAAAGAAGTGTAATTTTAATTGATGAGACACTAATTAATTAGGGTCAATTTTTTTTGTTTTCTTTTTAATAAGCATATTTTATTTGTGTATACATGTTTATATTTTATTTTTTATCGATAAGAAAAAATAAATAAATGTGACATACCTAAAGGGTGATCAAACCCTTATACAAAATATAGAAACGAACACTTCATTCTCTGAATACATCAAACTCCACTACCAACACTCGCGAAACCAAATAGCTAAGCCCTACCTCACCCAACTACCTCAAAAGCTAATTCCCCTAAAAAATCAAAACAAACACCAACCCGTCATCCAAAACACCTTTTTTAAACATTTTTTTTAATCAAGAACACACATATCTATGGTTATAAACACTAATCAGATAAGAGAAAACTCACATAAAACAATTTTAAAGAAATATAAGATCAAACCTTTAATTGTTAAAAGAAAAAAAAAATCAAAATGGTCCACCCCTCTCTCCTTAATGTTTTAGAAATATTTGTTTTCGTTTGTATGAACATTAGGATATATACTAATGAACTTAAACTGTTTTAGAATGGGGCACCAGTAATTTGGAAAAAGTCTGGGTGGGGGCATTGGGGGAACATTTGTATCATAGAGGTGTGGGGAAGGAAATCATCTGCTACCAGTAGGTTTGTCCAAAGATGGTGATGGCTTTTTTTTTGGTTTTTTTGGAAATCAGATTAAAACACAGGCCTAGGTGGGAAGTAGGTGGTTTAAGTTAATGTGTCTCAATTAATATGGCAAATTTTTCCTTCTGCATACTTTTTTTCTGCAGCTCCGTATTAATTCTAAAAAGCTGATTTTAATCTGTTTTAAAAGTTTTAAATAATTTTAAATAAAATATAGTTTCACATCTTTAAATAATCTCAATTACACTTGGTTATCTTATACTTTTTTCCAATCTCATATGTCCTTTCCAGTTGTAGCATTTTAGAGAGCAATTTCATCATTTGAATATGTATATGTAAGAGTTGATGAAAACAATTATTCGATGTTTCCTAATGTAACTTTTTTTTTTAGTTTTGTACTCCATTTTTTTCACATTGTTAGATTTTTTTTCTGAGTTTTATGACTTCTAAAAAAAATAAAAATAAAAATAGACAAACAAAAATAGTCACCACTAGTAAAAATATCACAAAACTTACATCAATTAACAACGTTCACTACTATCCAGTATCACCACAAGCAACCATCATCACTTGAGAATGAAGAAAAAATTATAAAAAATATGAAAGTGAAAAAAGAATTTTTTATTAATATTTCTAAGTTTATTTATTATTAATAAAAAATAAATGAATTAAAAGAGATATTTAATGTGCCAACCCTTATAAAATTTATCTATTCATCTGGTTAATTATAAGGGTTGAACTCTTTTTTGCCGTTTAAAAAAAAACTTGTCAACTTATCCTAAATTATTATTTTTTTCCAATGTTCAATTACCTTTTTATGTCCTTTATTTTTTTTATTGAAAGAACTACAGCTGGTGCACTTAATTTATTTTCATTCTTATACAATTTTTGTATAAATTTGTGCATTGATATCTGGTAAATTAACAGTGTATATACAAAGGTTAAATATTCAATAACAGGTAAGATAAAAAAAAAATTGTTTCTTTCTTCTTCCTCCTCTTCTCTTTAAATAGTAAACATTGTCTTCTAGTATTTTGAGCAGCATGTTAATTTATTAAAATCTGGAATGTTTGAGTTAATGGATGCATTCAAAGTATGAGTAATGGCTGAAAAAAAAATGAGTCTTGAGATGTGAATAGAATTATCCGATATAGCAGATCTTTAAAAATTATCTTGTGAATACAGATTTTATGAGTACAAATAGAAATTTAACTATTTCCAACGAAGTTGTTCTAAGTATCGTTCGTTGTTATAATTGATATACTTCCTTTATTTCTACCAATTTTGAATTATAGGGTTATTTTATAGTGTAAATGAAAATATATGTTTTTATTTTAGTCTTATAATAATGAAACAGATATATAATAATTAAACAGATATGTTCTTAAGTTGTGTATTTAAAAATAATTTACTTGATATTTTTTTAATTTTATATTTTTCACTTATGAGGGATGAGGACTGGACTAGTACAGTAAGAGACTTGTCACATGTTAAAAATTATTTTGACTTAAAAGTATATTTGTGTATGGTGAGTTACTCCTAATGGATGGACTGGTCCAAATTCACAGATTCTTTATTACTTTTTGTCACACATTTTTTCTATTAATAAGGAACATTGCTTTATACTAAATTAAGATTTACTTTAGATACGATAGGCTAAAAAAGAATATTATAGCTACAAGTTGTAGGAATAACTGTTTTTATTAGAAAATTATTAATTATAATCTTTAAAAAATAAAGTTCTCAGTACTGAACATAATTACTTATTTAGAATAAGGTTCGTTCATAAATTTTACGGGTCTAGGATGGAAAATTATATAAATGCACTTCATATGGAAAAATATATTAAAATATAAATATATTTTTATAAAAAAAATACATATTTTAATTAAAAAAAACTTGTATGTCTTACCGAATTTAATGAATGATAAAGTTTTAACAAATTTTAAAAAGATATATTAATTTTTTTTTCTCTTATTAACTCTTATAATATATTTCATTCTATGTTTTTTAAATGTATAAATTGTAATATTGTCTTTTACCTACAAAACCAAAATATACAAATATATCATATAAACTGGTTTTTAAGCATTTCTAGAAGCGAAAACATTATTAATAAAATAGTGAAAAATTTATTTAAGTATTTAAAATAAAATAGATAACTTTATTTTTTAATGAAAAATATTTTTCATGACTTTTAATGTAAAAGAAGTTCCTTTACTTTAAATATTGAAAAAAAAAAGTGAAGAATACTTGTTTTGGAAGAATGAACGCTTAAGCATATGAATAAATTATAATTTACGATTAATTAATTAAAAAATTAAATTATCAAAGTGTATATATATTTTTTAAAACATCAAAATATCTTTTTGCCCATTGAGTTTTCCATTATTTTTTATATAAACTATTAGTTACTTTGTGCTATTGATGAATATAAGACCACGTTTTTGTCTATATAGATATCTCTGCAATGTATAAGATTTATCTTTAATGTATGGGCAGAAATTAGGATGAATGTTTTTTGTAATTGATTTTCCTCACTTTTATTAATAACCTTAGCATAGATTATAGATATAGACTTACTTTAGATATTTTTAGATATTGTAAAAAAAAGAGATCTACTTTAGATTCGATGGGCTAAAAAAGATTATAGCTATAATATAGCTATCACGTCTTTTCTTTTAACTTATAATCTATAAAATCTTCTCAGGACGAAATTCCTTCAATTTAGACCATATCAAAGGTAATATTATATATACACTATTTATTTTGTTAAGCGTTGATTTTTTCCCACCTTCTTTATATTATGTTACTATGTTAGAGTTTACGAAATTTGGTCTCATATATCTTATTGGTCTCAACCATTTTTGGAGTTTAAAGAATTTTCCTTGTAAAAAATATGAAATAAAATTGAATACAAACACCTTATTATTCACTCATAAGGGGAAAAAACATTTTCGACTTTAGCAACAGGATAATTGGATACGAATTGAATTACCCTAAATTCAACACTTATTTTTCATCCTTAAAGGGAATTGATAAATATTTAAGAAAACTGTTATCTGTAAAATAGCTTATGTAATAAAGGTTATAGTAAAAAATAGAGACAAACAAATATTTACTGTATGAATAACAAAGTCAGACATTATTTTTGTGAGTATAATGGTAATATAACTGAGACGAGAGATTAAATTGGTGCTATTAATGTAAAAAATCAAAATCACACTTAAGTGAAACTACAACAGGTCTTAAGAATAGTATCTGAGCAACAAGAGTAATCATATTAAGAATTTGAGTAATTAAGATTTGTTTCACCATTTTCTTTACACCAATCAAAGAAGCTTCAAAAACAGAGGAGAGAATCCAAAGATCCAAAAGAACCAAACTCACAATGCACACGCATTAACTGTTGTTGCTCTATTGTCCAAAATCCTTTTGTTGTTTCTCTAGCAATTAGAGGCAACTGCATTGCATGTCCACCACATTGACTAGGCCACTTCTGATGCTAATGCTCCATCATCTGAACATATGTCATCAATATATTGGACTGAGTGTGTACAAGAATTGGCTTCACTTACAAGGGCAAGCAAGTTATTCCAAGAAATGTTTGTCTTATTTTAGTTATTGCACCTTCATGAGCAATGTTTGGAAACTTCAAGTTAACTTCTTATCAAATAGTTTACTTTGGCTTTGAGTGTAATAAGAAGGCCACCGTAATTAAAAGAAGTTGCATGATAAGTGAGTTAATGTTCTGGCAGTTCAAAATTGTGACCATGCAAAGCTGAAGCAGCAATGTCAAAAGCACAAGTTGTTAGTGTTCTGAAGAGATTCCTCTGCTGCTAAGACCAATAAGCACCCCTCTATACGGATGTCATCTTCTGCTGCAGCCATCTATGCCTCATTCAAGTTTCAATCTCCAATGTGCTTTGCCAAATCATGAGCTTCAAGTAAGATTATTTAGTTCAAAGCTTGGTATCTGCTTCTCTCAATGAGCCGACACAAAGAACATGCCAAAGCATTGACAAATTTACGATTTTAATATATTTTTTTTATAAATAATTAATGTTAGCAACTCAAATGCTCCCATCATTTCTAACCATTAACATGTTTAAAACATCTTGAAATCTACTTTTCCATTCAAACCAATAGATTTATGAACCAATCACATTATCAACACTTATAAATCTAAACAAAATAACACAATATATTCTTAAAGAAAATCATAAAATATAAACCAATTTTAGAAACTAAAAATAATAATTTGCTATAATGACTAAATTAAATATCATTATCTTTTATCAACAATAAACAATGAATAAATGTGAGTCACTTAAGGGGTGATCCCCCTATATACAAAACACACAACCAATAACCTATTCCTCTCGACTCATCCCCACCACACCTAAAAACCACTACTTAAACACCAACAAGAAAAGCTTACAACACTCCCTCTTACTCCTAACAAAAACTCAAGACATCATCTCCATACAGGCCAAAGGGTAAATATACTAAGCATGGAAAGAAAAAATCGCATTCTGCGACTTGGAAGTAACCCAAGACCAAGTCTTCAGTTGCACAAAGGCAAAAACTTCCAAAACATCTATAACACCCCATCAAATATTACTCTTTCTATGCTTCCAAAGCTTGTTGACAACTGTAGTCCAAATCGCCCCCCAAACTGCGATCCATTTTAGAGACCATTCTAGAGACTAAATAAATGTTTGGTTTCTAAATTAGTTTCTATTATTATTAAATAGTTTCTAAATTGGTATCTAATTAGTAATCAAGGTTTTTGCTATTAATTTCAACAATTTACCATCAATATCATAATTAAGTAAATCATAATATTAATGTCAAACCTCAAAACACTAAGTGAAGTAAAAAAGTTTTTAGAGAAAAATAATAACTTACTTAGACGAAATTGTGATTAGTTTAAGATTGCTTATATTTAGTCACCTCCTAGTTTTTAGAATAATTGAGAAAATGATAAAAATGTGCTTTAAAAAGTTAGCGACCATGTAAAAAAATCTAAAGGAAAATAAATTATAAAAAAAAAGTGTGATTTTAGAAAAAACTTTAAAGTTAGAATTTGTACCCTTATAATATAACTTCACATTTTAACATTTATCATTTAAAAATCATCTCTTACGACACTTGGTAAAAACAGGTTCTTACATGTATTACAAGCATCTTTTATGCATTCAATCTATTATTGATTGAAACAATTAATTATTTAAATTCTAATGGATTTCGAAATCCATTCAAGCGCAAATTGTCAACCATAATAATAATTGACTTAGTTTTGTGAAACTTATTAAAAAAATTATTTCAGTTTTCAAAAAATATTGTTTTAATACAATACTTTGTATCTTTTACGTTGAAATGTACTCTAAGATCTAAATTGATTTGTTAAACATGCTCTTTTTTTAGAGAAAAGTATATTGATTTAAAATTATATTTTATAAGCTTGCTAGAGTTTTTTTCTTTTTTTTTTTTTATCTTTTGGATTTAAGTCACATGATATCATTCTATTTATTTTCATTCATTAATAAGTTCATTGCAACATCTAAAATTGAACGTGTGGTTCTTTTTGGAAGATTTTAAGGAAATATACATTATTTTATTGAGGGTGTTATATAAATAAAGCGTATATGTAACTTTATTTTAAAAAAATATTGTATATGAAACTGAATATAAATTCAAAAAGAATTGAACTAGTATGAAAAAATTTAGCATTTTTTCATCCTTTATTTTTTATTTTCTTTACATTTTTCTTAAGCAAATCATAATTATTTTTTAAAACTTATTATTTAACTGATTTAATTTTTTTTCAAAAAAAATGTCTCAATCCTTATAAAAAAAACTAAAAAAAATATTATATAAAAAATACAGAGTATATGCAGAGTCCCAATTGTTGACTGCAGAATTATGCAGATTATATTCCCCAAATTGGCTCTGCAGCATATAAACTTTCTTAAAATTACATTATGGTTGATACCCAAATCTGGCAGACGAAACATATGCAGCAATAATTCCTACTAGATTCTTACTGCTATCTAACCTCTTTTTCTTCTATATACACACGTATAGAAGAAAAATGGAAAACCAATTAACCCAATTTAATTTTCGCATTTTAATCCATCATAAAAGAGAGAACGGAGAACCAATTAACACAATGTATATACGCATTTTTAATCAATCAAAATAACAATACGAGTGAACATTTAAAAACAAATGATTTTGAATCAATGTTATATTAAATAGCAATACAAAATATAAAGATTAATGTATAGACAAAACATTCAATTATATTTTATGATATTCATTCAATAAAATTGTGTATTAATGAAAAATAATTTTAATGTACCTTGTGCATATAAAATCTTGAAAAAAAATTATATTATGATTCTTATAAATTATGAAGTCTAAAAATATTAATTCTTAAAAAAATTGTTTGGAATTATCAATGTTCTCAAAACATCTGTAGACCTTTAATAAAAGTTTTCACATTTAGCTTTAATAAATTTTTATTAGAAATTTTATTTATTTATTAGGTTAAATAATAATCACAATATTTTGTAAAATAGTTCAAACAAAAAAATGAAATATTTGAAAAATACGATATATGTAAGGACCGAGAAAAATAGTCTTAGAGTAGAAATTGTACAATTAAAATGGCACCTGAATATTTTATTATTAAAGTGAAAATGCTATATTCAAGTTTCATTTTAACTAAATAGAAATTTAGTTATTCAGGTTTCATTTTAAAAAGAACTATCATCTCTCTAAAAAGTCCTTTTTCCTTTCCTCTGCCTTCTCTCTAAAATCTCGACCTCCTCGCTCATCTGTTTGACGATCGGAGTCCACCATTGGACTCCTGGCAGCGAGATCTACAATATTGACCGATCAGAATCTTTCATAGAGTATGTTCATTTTTTCCCCTTTTCCTTTCCTCCCCTTCTCTCTTAGATTTTGACCTCCTTTCGTTAGTTTGATGATCAGAGTCTGTCATTGGACTCCTGACAGCAAACTCTACAAGATTGACCGATCAAAATCTTAGATAGAGTAAGTTCATTCTTGGCTCTTTTTTCTTTGAGTTAGTTTTGATCTGGTTGGGTTGCCTTTTAATTTAAGTTTGCATGTGAGGTTTT